>BNJU01005134.1_pt1 | contig 250468 bp, 296 predicted proteins | sample 8539281 | NCBI WGS metagenome assembly BNJU01 (sample SAMD00202456, study PRJDB9452) | human saliva metagenome | isolation source: human saliva | place: Japan | reverse complement strand
ACCGATCGAAACGCTCTAACTGGACTGTTTACTCCACCTTGGTATTGACTTTTAGCTTTTTCATAAATTTTTCTGGAGTTATCTGTATTCATCTATATTTCCCTTCTTTTTACTTTGCTATTTATACTAAAATTATTTTAAATATATTCTATCATATTTATCTTGGATTTGGAAATATTGAATATTTTTAAATTTAGACTCATAACTACCTAAATAAGCAGTTATCACTATTAATTATTATTAGTAATCAGTTAATGGAGACGACAACCGGATCTTTCGAACCGGTAGCACAGGTTTTGCAGACCTCTGCCTAAGCTCCCTCGACCATAGTCGCCACTTTGACTCTTTGTTAAGTTTATCATATTTTTAGGGCTTTGTCATATTTTTATTTCGCCACCACCAACGATTTTCATCGCCCTAAATAAAATACAATGCTGCCCTTCTGAATTTTCGTGAGTCTTTTCATCAAATTCAAAATTATCCTATTTTCATTGCTTTCTTCACTTTTTAAAAGTTTCAATTCTCCAGCCAGCCCTTTGAAGAAAAATCTCGGACGCAGTTAATCCAATCATTTCTTCTAAATCATAATGAAATTTCATACTCATCACTTCTATTTCCTTTTTATTAGCAATTCCTCGAAAATCTCTACAACAACCTCATTTGTTTCAGGGCGAAGTTCAGCACAAAAATGGCTTTCCTAAATTAAGCTCCCAGTCCACGCCGCTGACCAACCGTATAAAACTGATAACCTATATGCTCTCCAATAATACCATTTTTATCCACAAAATTCCCCTTTTACATCATTTCCAAGCACTTTTTCAAAAATGGAACATATCCGTTGGGAGCAAAAAGCAGATTCTTTGGCTGTCAGGCTTTGTTATGAGTATGAATGCCATTTTGTCTTTGCAATTTCTACTGAACTTCTGATTTTTCGTATTCTGCAAAGGGAAAATAAAATCTTCCACAATATCCTTATCCAGCCGATAAAGCATATAAGTCTCGATCTTTCTTCGGTTATTTTTATCCCATAAAAAGCATATTATTCTCGCTAATCTCTTTGAATAATGCCCTGTCGAAATATATACTTATTCCCATTTTATCAGCAAATTTCTACGAGTTTTATTTTACCTTTTCATCGCAAATTACACAAGGTGAAGGTAGTTTTTCCAGCATTGTACATTTTTATAAAATAATCCATTACATCCTTTTAAACTCTTCCACGACATTTGGGACATAATGAGGATTCCCAATGTGTGGCAGAGTAGTCTGGCATCATTTATATCATCAAGGGACAGCACGTTTTTCCAGGATTTTCCGAAAGTTCATCAGGCAATGCTTTAATGTAACCCTATAACTTCATAGCTCCTGTTGTCAATCAAAAGAGCAGCGACAGAACTGTCTATGCCGCCACTCATTCCAACTACTACTATCATCTAATTTTTGTTCATTCTTGTATTTCTTTTCTTCTTTCTAAATTTTAATTTTATATTCTCAAACTTAAAATCTTATTTTTTATTTTCTTTTTGCACATATATTCTAATTCCTAAAGCAAAAATTAAAAACAATTTATTTTTATTTTCTTAAATATTTTTCCAAATTTATATCCTCCTGCCTCTGCAAAATTTGTGGAATAAACAGCATTATTTAAAACTTTCTGCTTATAAGACAAATTTGGGAATTAATTTCATTATGATAAAGTGCCTGTCCTTTCGGATTTCGCATACAGTAAATTATTGTATTTTGCTGTCAATCCATCTTCCTGATATTCCTTTATCTCGATTTTTTCATTCATAAAGCTCATTTTTGTACTTTTCACAAATTCTGTTATAGACAACAGCTTCTGTAATAAATTTTCTCATCATCAAAAACTGGAAATTTATATTTTTATAATTTCAGTCCGAAACATAAGTCCTTTTATCGCCCTTAACTCTGTATTTATTGTGAGATATCAAACTGTGTTGAAAAACCATCTCTTTTCTCGCGAAAACTCAGAACTCATAACTTCTCCATTTGATAGTTGACAACAACCCCATCTCGCATAATTCATCATATCCAATATTTTCAAAATAGTTTCATACCATTTTTCGACATATTTATCATCAGAATCAAGGCATATAAAAGTCTCCATTTGCTTTATCAGTTGCAAAATATATGCTCGCTGTTTACCTCAGTTTTCCTTAAAATAATACTCTTTATATCCAGCTCACTCAAAAATTTCTTTCTACTCTTTCTCTTTAGTTCCATCAGCAGAGCCTATCATCTACAATAAGCCATCCAAAAGTCCCTTTTGTAGTCTGTTTTTGAAGTGATTTATACACTTTTTCAAGCAGTTCTTTCGATTAAAAGTTGTGTAAAAATCGTAAATTTCATTTTTTATTTCCTTATTTCCAAAAGCTTTAAAATTTAACGTTTTATAATTCTTTTCTTTATTCCATTTACAAGGTTTGCTAATGAGCGTAAACTTCCCTATTTACAAGCAATTTGTCACTATCGCCAACAACTATTTTCAAGCCAAATTTCATCCACGAAAGCTCGATCATTTGACAAATAGAATATTACAGGATTTACAATTATGAAATATAAAAATAATTTATAATTAAACGAAATCTTTCATATTTTTCCTTATAATCATCATTTCCATTATCGCTCTAAATAAAAGGCAAGTAACGCTAGTCCACGCTGCAATAATAGGTCCACTGGAAATTTTCGGTATAAAAATATATTTCCAACTAAATTAAATATCACTAAACATTGTAAAATAAAAATGTATATGCCATCTTCGTGAAAAATGGATAATCAAGGCAAAATAGTGCCTGAACGACACCTTTAGCCAGAATTGTAAAGCGCATATAATTTATCGCCTGATAATAACTTTTGAAATATCAATTTTATCCTTCTGAGCAACAACTGTGCAAGATTACACAGGCAAAGGAAATAATGCACTAAAAGTTTTTCCACAGCTTCGTGTTATTCTTTGATTTGTCCTATCCCTCATCGCCTCATAAAACTCGGCGTCCAGCTGTTTACAAAAGAACCTGTAACAACCGACAAACTCTTCCCCCTAGTAAATGCAAGCAGTATCCCCCTAACTACCGCAAGAGTAAACAACTTTTGCTAAAACAAGTCTATCACCAAATTCACAACTCGATCCGTAAGCTCAATAAAATTAATGGTAATCCATTTTAGCGAATATTTTCACATAATCAAAAATTCAGCTTAAATCTAATTTTCCAAAATAATCCTTTAAAATAAAACAGAAATACTATAAGCAGCGCAATTAAATTTGCAAACTGTTTCAAAAACTCCCATTTTAAGCTATTTTGTAAAGTAACAGAATATAGTTGTAAAAAGGCTTACACTCCCTATCGCAACTTTCATATACATTCTCTTCTATTCTGAAACAAAAGTTGTTGAAAGACTGTTAAAAGCATCTCGTTGTAGTACTAAGACGCCGACAATTATCAAGGATAATAACTCACCTTGCTTAAATCAACTCATATATGAAAAAGTTTTTGGCTATCGGTGAAAATAGAAAACATATGAGTAAGTATATTAAACTACTATAATCAGTTGATGAAAACATATAGCTTCCAAATTCATCTTTCACTTTTCCTTCAAATCTACATATTTCTTCATCTGAGCATTATAGCTCCTCAGCCCGTAATTACCGTAGTATAATAGGATGTAATCGGTTTTGAGCCACGTTCCCAATAACCCAAATTCTTCCTGTGTCAATAACCTCGTTATTATTGGCAAAAATATAAACGACCCCATCTTTGTAACCAAATTCATAAGAGAATAAACCATCGTTCCCTTTCAATAAATTCTATTATCCATCTCTCCATTTCCAAAAACTTTTCATAAACCCTACTTTATAACTAATTTTTAAACATATGTTTTTAACAATATTTTATCTCTATAGTATTCAGATAAATATTTTAATCTTGATTTCATATTTTGTTTTAGATAATTTGAATAATATTTTGCTTCTTAAAATCATTATTTTCTTAATCAAAATTTCACTTGTTTTTGTCTTTTAGTTAAAAATTAACTATTATAATTAAACTAAAGACTGTCGATTTTTGGAATAAAATTGATCATTTGAGCTTTTTGAAACCTTTAAGTTACAATCCAATTTATAGAGTTGATAATAACTGTTATTAAAAAGCGAGTTCTCAATTTTATTTCATGCTAGACAGTAGATTGTAAAGGGGATAGTGACCTGATCTCTTTTACGTTTAAAAAGAAAAATATAAAATATAGAAAAATAACAATTAATCATTTAGAATTTTTAAAAATTATTTATCTGTATATTTAAGAAACAATTTTGATTATTAATAAAAATTAAATATGTTGCTATCTCAATCTCATTAAATCGTGCAAATCTCTATCAAGCCCACAACATTTCCATTTCTCCACAACAGGCAATACATTAACTGCTTTTTCTGTTTTCCATCAGATGAAGTGCATCGAGAGCCATCGCATCCTTTTCAATCGTTACTGGTAGAAACCATAACATCGTAGCTACATAACTCAAAAATTTCTCCTATGCTCCAATGCACGCTGAATATCTCCTTCTGTTATAATTCCAAGCAGTTTGCTCGCTTTTCAAATCCTGTATCCGAAATGCACATAGTTCTAATTTTTTCTTTGTAAGAACTTTCATTATCACATTCTCAATCTTTTCATCTTCTTTTACAACTGGCAATTCATCCCAATATGCATCAAATCTGAAACATGTACACAGCTCGTTTTCCTCTAAGCGCCTCCTGATGATATTTGGCAAGTCATGCTTTCTGTAAAATCTTTTAATTTCATAAGGCATACGGCAAAGGGCATCTCCTGTTACTAGAGTTGCTGTAGTCGAACTCATGATGCCTGCCCCAGCGGACACGCTTCCTTTTCTACTCCAACATTTACGGCAAGTTCTGCATATCTTTTCCCAACATAGAATCAGGATTTGCAATGCAACTATTTTCCCTCCACTTTTTATTGGCGCTAAAACGCTTAATACTCGTCAGAATTTCCGCCATTTGAATGGCTATCACTACATCTCCATCGCTAATCATTCCAACCACGCAAGTGCTTCTGCTGCATTTATAAATACCGATGTCGTAAAATCAGTTGAGGCAAGTGTCGCTAATTTTTACCAATTATTCCTGACTTTCCAACTCCTGTCACAACAACCTTTTATTGTTATTTTTCAAATTTAAAATCATTCGACTAATTCTTTGAAAATCATCTCCTAATTTACTTTTTAATTTTTCCAGTTCTGCAATTTCAATATCAAATACATTTTTAGCTTCTTTTATAATATCTATTTCATTTTTAGTTTTGCTCCTTTATTCAATAAATATTTTCTACATTGATGTTTTCTATTACACCCAAACTTTTTATATCAAACTATTAAATTTCAAACAACAATAAAATTCAAGTAAAATAGTCAAATGCTGCTTTTTGACTCACTTATTTTATCTCAATCTTATCTCAATATTTTCTTAACTTTCCTGACTTTTTATCCTTATGACAGACAAGCAAGGCATCTTTTGTATTTACAATGACAATATTTTCTAGCCCGATTGTAGCAATAATTTTATCATTTTCCTATTAATTACGATATTTCCTCTCTGATCCAATTCTGCTCAAAAGTTATCAGCCTGCACAACGTTGCGTTATACTTGTCTTTTCGGATATCCTGTGACTCTGAAGCTTCAACATCGTTCCAGTCAATGTCAACAGGTCATGACACTAACAGATTTTTGTATGTTCCATCACTCCAAAAATCTATCGAAATTTTTCAAATTTTTCAAATTCATCCTTCACAAAATCACTCTAGTCTTTTCTCCATAAACTTCATTTAAATCAACATTTTCGAGCATTTCTTCAATCCAAATAATGCCATGAGTTTCCATATGTATTTCATGCAAGATACTCTGTTTTCCAAAGGAATATCTACTATCTCCAAAGATAATTTCCTGCTCATGATATTTTTCAGCCAGCCCTTATTAGGCTTTTTCCCAAATTTCTCTAACTTTTTATATGACTTGAAATCTTTCTTTATTTTTCACAGTTATTTTTATCATCTTTTTGATTTTTCTCATCTACATACTCAATATATCCATACCCAGTTTCAGCGTAGTCGGCTTAACTCCCAGAGTAACAATCTTATTTTTCAGCCTCTTTAAACGCAAACCCAAAGCTCGTCCAAAATCCTTTTCCTTTTAATCAAAACGATCTGATCGCAAAACCGCTATAATGCTATTCTCATAAATTTTTCTGATAATGCATGCTCATATCCACATAGGTTGCCGTGTCTCGCCATTGGCTCAAAAATTATATTTCTGTCAGCAATCAGGTAATTCCTATTATGTCAAGATACTTAATATCTGTTGAAATAAAATTTTCTATCGAATAAGTTTCTTTATCCTGTCAATTGTTTCTTTTATCATAGTTTTTGACATCAAGATCCAAAAACTGCTTTGGCTTATCATTTGTAGATACGCCAAAAATCTTGTTCCACTTCCTCCAGCCATCATCAAAGCTACTTTTATTCATATCTTTTCCTGTTCTTCAATTAATTTTATTTATCATTCTGCTTTTTATTTTTCAATCATTTTTCAGTTAAAAGTGTATAACATAATCTATTTGTTTTATCAGAATTTGCTGAATATTTTAGGCAGAAAAAAGAAAATATTACATGATAAAAACGAAAATACAAGAAAATTTTTAGAAAGGAATTGATATGTTACAGATGTGCAAAAAGTTAAAATTACTCGATAATACTCACAACCCTGGTAATGATAAGATTTGATAGCTGGACCTTGTGTAATGAACCAGAAGATTTAGTTAGGAAGTAGCTGCAAAAATGAAAGAAATTATCTGATAAACTTGAAATCAGTAGTATTTAAAGCTTCATTTGACAAGGCCAACTGTTCTTCTATTTCTTCATTTTAGAGGACCAGACTTGAAAAAGGGACTTGAAATTTTGTCATGAGTTGAAAGAAAATACGGTGTTGTTTCTAGCACAGATATTCATGAGTTTCGCATCAATGCAAAGAAGCTGCTGTTATTGATTTACTCTAAATTCCTGCCTTTTATCAAGACAGACTGATTTACTCATCGCAGCAGCAGAAACTGGAAAAGCAGTCACATCAAAAAGGTCAATTTTAGCACCTTGGGATATGTGATGTTGTAAAAGAAATTTCGTAGTTGGAACGAAATATAATGCTTTTGTGAACGTGGAGCTCATTTGGCAACAACTCTTGTTGTAGATATGCGGATCTTTAGAAATGAGAAAATTTGATATCCAGTCGTATTTGATGCTACACATCTCAGTACAAATTCTGGCGGACAGGGCGAAACTCATGGAGGTAAACCGTGCTTATGTGTCATCCACCTGTGTTTAAAGAGCGGGCAGTATCTGCTGAGCTGATGGAATATTCAGAAGTACATCCCTGAACCTGATAAAGGATTGTCTCGATCGGTCCAAATATGCTAAAATTAGACGATGTAGAAAAATCTTAACGAAATTGCTTCAATATGATAAATTGACAAAGTGAGTTAATATAATAAAATTTTTAAAATATAAATTTGTAGAGGAATAGATTTATGAGTTCAAAATTATTATTGACACTAGGACTAACTAATATTCCAAGAATATCTCGAAAATTTTTGGAAAGGATACTATCCACCACAGAACACCTGAATTTAGAAGAATTATGAAAGAAAATCAATGAAAACTCTGAAAAAGTATTCAAAACTCAAAATGATGTTGCCGTTATAACTTCATCCGGTACAGGTTCAATGGAAACTGCTGTTGTAGAACTCAGCAGGTGACAGGTTCTTGCCATAAATACTGGATATTTTGGGGATAGATTTGAGAAAAATCGTTGAAATTTATGGATTAAATGTAATTAATTTACAATATGAATTTGGAGAAAGCCACAATTTGACGATGTAAAGAAAGTTATTTCAGAAAAATCCAGATTTAAAAGGAATTTTAGCCACTCATAGCGAAACTTCGTTGGATATTCTAAATGACATAAAATCTTTAGAGATTTGACAAAAAATGACTGATATTTTAGCTAATTGTTGACACAATCAGTGGACTGTTGTAAATGAATTTGATTTTGATGGATGCGCATGTGGATGGCGATTGCAGGAAGCCACAGTGCATTTCCTAATACCTCCAGGACTATCATTTGTTGCGATAAGCGATAAAGCTAAAAGCTATGAAGTTTCTGATTTACCTCAAATATTATTTTTGATTTGAAGCAATATGCAAAAATATTTTTGAAGAAATGGAGAAACACTATTACACTCCAGCAATTGCTTAATTCTAGCATTGAATCAGTCACTAAAAGATTTGATAAAAATGGAATTGAAAACACAATCTAGCAAAAACACGATTTGAGAAAAATATGTTGAAGAAAAAGCTCAAAAACTTGGATTTTGAACTATTAGTTAAAAATGAGGCAACAGAACAACACACTAATTTCAGTTTGATGAGAAGGGAATTATTATAAAATCACAATTTCAGCCCCTTGAAGAACAAGGGATACACTCGTTACAGGCGGAAAGGAAAATATGCTGAAAGCCTTATGAGAATTGGAATTTAGGACAAATTTCAAAGAAAGAGCAGCTGATGATTTCTTTTGTAATCTTTGAAAAAGAATTAAAAACAATTATAAACAAACAAAAATATAGAAAGTTATCATTTTTAACTTTCTATTTTCAAAATATTGAAAAAGGAGCATAAATGAAACCATATTTATTTAAAATTGAGTGTTTGAACTTAGAATTTATAGTTTAATGTATATTTTAGCTTTTTCTTTTTGGAAACGTTTATCGCACTTGCTGATGATGTTGCTCGAGAGGCGTTGATGATAGAAAAATTATTGAAGATTTTGCATTTACTACAATAGTAGCAGGATTATATCGGGGTAAGATGAGTATTATGTTAGTTTTTTAAATCTTTCAGACTATATTGGAAACCCTTTATCTCATCCTGTACATCTGGGAAGGTGGACTTGCACTCACGGTGGAATTATCTAGAGCATTTATAGGCTCATGTTACTATGCTATAAAAATGAACTTATGGGTTCTTACAGTATGGCTGTCAGCCTTTACTGTTTGGACAGTTTCTAGGAAGATTTGGAAACCTACAATGGGCAGTTCATGGAGTACCTCACTGTTTACTCCACTTAGCGTAATGTCAGGAGTTTCAATGAATGGTGGCAAAATACCAGTCATTATGCTACTGCACAAGCTCAGCTTTTCAAACAGCTTTGTTCCTGGGGATTAAGTTTTCCATTAGACACCCAGCTGATCAGAATTTCCAAATTTACCACTGCACCCTCGCTATGCTTTATGAAGCGTTCTCTGAATTTAATCTGATTTAATTTTTGGTTCTATTTTAGAGAATATAATCCAGGAATATTATCAATGATTTATTTAATCAGTATGCAATTATAAGAATGTTTGTAAGTACATTTAGGGCAGAAGATTTATTAATTTTTGAATAAGACTCCATATTTGATAAGTATAGCTATGATTATTATTGCTATTATTGGAATAAAAATTTTTAGTAGTCCGGAGATAGTAATTTGTCTCGTCAAAAGATAGAAGAAACTGTGGGTCATTGATCTACTGTCATTTCTAAAAGATTTGACAGTTTTTATTACCACTAAAATTAAATTTATTATATTTCTGTTCTGTCTTTTTCACGGTTATCTACCAACGTGTCAATTCCTAACTTTTTCAAATTTTCTTTTCACCCAAGAATAAATTTTGCTGGTATGAGATACTATATTTTTGATAGCCAAATTATAATCATAATCTATATTACGCATTTACTTTCAACTTTAGCATCTATAGATTTTCTTACGTGCTTTTACTAATGAAAATTTCCACTACATCTATACTTTCTATAATCTCTAATCCAGTATCACTTAATACACTTTCACAGATGCACTCATATTTTTACAAATTTCAACAAAGAACCTTCATTATTTAGATAGCTTTGAACAGCTTTTTCTTTTAACTTCACGAGGATACGCCTATTTTTATCTTCAACCATTATACTCTCTTCACCAACTCTCCAGATACTTTTCTTCCAAGTCATTAACGAAGATTTTGCACACTATATCCTTTGCTAAACCTTGAATAGTTCTTTTCCTTCCAGTATTTTCTTTACAAGCTCAATTTTAATTCATTAGATATTTTCGATCTTTCTTCCCATTAAAATCACCCTTTTCAAACAAAAATGTATATTCTTTTATATATATTTTATTATTGAAAAATTTTTCAGAAATACATAAAACCCTAAAACTAAACTAGATTTTTATATAATCTGAAATATATTTCTATTTTATACTAAATAATACACAGCGATGCGAGATACTCCTGTAATTACAAAGATATGCCAAATCATCATGATCAAATTTGCAATCTTCCATGAATAAAATATTGTTCCAAGTGAATAGAGAACTCACCCAAAACTAAATAAATTAATGAAACTCGGTTTATATTATTTATCAAATCATTCCAGGCAAATACAATCATCCATCCCATTATTGACTAAAGCAAATGTAGATAGTTTAAACTTTCCTGTGAAAAATGCTTTTAAATAAAATTCTAAAAACATACTATCCATTGACGTTAATATAACTCATTCATTACGAATTGACAACCAAATATAAAACGGAGTATAAGCAGTTGCTATCAAAATGTAAATTGTTGAGTGATCAAAAATTTCAAATACCATCTTAGCTGTTCCAGGTTTTAGTCCGTGATATATAGATGACATTGTGATAAAAGAACAATTAACCCAAAGCTCAAATGCCATAAAGTGATATTATTGTTCCCACATCACGAACCCAGCTCGATGTAGGTATTGTTAAAATTATAAAGCTAATATTGATAATCCAGCTCCTACAGTATGACTTACAAAATTAGCAATTTCTTCTCCACGTGAAAAACTTTTCTGCTTGTTCGTGTATATCATTTAGTAAATTATTACTTTTTCTTAGTAGTCATATTCTTCTCTTTCAGATACAAAGATACTTTTTATATTTAAACATGTAATTTTTGATTAAACATTGCTTTAAATACATTGTTTTTAGGTTATTTTAACATACAAAATCAAATTTAAAATAACAACGTTATATTATAAATTCTAACATATAAATTTTTAGCAAAATATTTAATCTTCACTTATAACAATTGGTTTGTTTTGTGATTAAAATGTATTTAATTTTTTAGAATATATCACCTGTTATAATACTTTGTTCTATTATAACAGATGTTTTAATTATATTCAACCCAAAATCAAATCTTGTATTTTAGTAAAAATTTATACTAGACCTGTTTAAAAATAGGAATAATTTTTATAATAAGGCTATTTGATAACCAATTTATAATCTTTCAACTAAAATATATATCGTATTTTAAATATTTTGAATAATAAATATTTTTCTTTTTATTTTTCGCAGAATTGCTCATTGCTGCAAATCCTCAACTCTAGCTAGACTTACTTTTTCTTTTATTCATAAGTCATCAAACAGTCGTAGTTGAACAAAGAAAGGTTCCATCGATTTTATGCTCAAACCCTATTTTAATTTAAACTGCTAAAAATTATTATTTTATCTTTTCATCTAAATACTCTACATTCAAATATATTATACTATGCAAAAATTATAAAAATAGTAACCATAAAAAGTATTAATAAATTCCTCCAGCAATCACACCAAAACTTAGAAATCAAGAGTAATCAAGTTAATACCTAGCTCTTCAAAAAGTGAAACTATTGGAAGTATAAATATTGCTGAAAAAGAAAAATAAAGCAAAGAATACCAGGAAATACTCATTTTTAGTTTATTTCCTTTAATTAAATGCAAATTATAATCCCAAGATTCTCTTAAATCAAATGGTCTTGCAGAACAACGGTATGAAGTAAAACAAGTAAATCCAAAAATTACTAGACACCATCTAAAGACACTATTCCAAAAACTAAATTAAATTCATCAGAAAAACAAAGGAAAAGGCAAATATCGAAAATATATAACTAATTATGTAATATATCAAATATAAAAGGAAAAATTTTGAGGTTGATTTATCTAATCTTGAATAATTTTTCTCCTATTTTAAAATTATTTTTGATAAAAACAGAAAAATGCCAAATAATAATCAAAATTTAAAATTTGAAGTATATTTGTAAATGATGAAATTCCAGTACTCAGCACTGATAAATCCTATCGTAATTTTGACACAAGATATAAAAAGAGTATCCACCACACATCATTCTCTGTCAACTATAAAATTTCCTAATACGAAAAGTATATCTTATTTGTTGAAAAATATTTAAATTCTTTTCTGTCAATTTCTCCTGTAATTCTTTCATATCCATAATTTTATAATTCCCTTTTCTTTTTAGTTTTGTTTAAGAAAATCTTAATATATATAAAGAAAAGTGGTATTCTCACCCACTTTTTCCATATTATTAAAAGTGTTTCTGATAAGATGCACCGCCATACTTAATGTTGCCACATTTCATCTCCATTTTTACTCCAAGAAATGGTACATCTATTGTTCCTTATTTACATTTACCCTCACTGATGAAGGTAAATTTTCGCCATCTTCTCGAACATAAATGTTTTTCTGCAGCCTAACAATGCTATTTCATGAGCTGATTCAGTGAACACTTACATTAATGTTCTTTCTGTGCATCTACAACTCAGCTTTAGCTGTTGCAGCAAAGTTACTCCTTACTTCCACCACCACAAAATTGCTTATTAATTCTTCCAGATACTGAAAATAGGCTAGAATCGAAGAACGCCATCTTATTGCAACGGAACTCCATTTCTGAGGCAGTCATTGATTTTGGCAAGCACCCTGCCTCTTGTGCTTACTTCTCCTTCAGGGTGATACTCTTCCTCAATTATCTTGAGTTGCTGCGCATTTTTAGGGTCTGACTTCCCTTTGTTCCTCGTTATTCTGAACTCATATTGCATTTGGATATTTGCCTTCATTTTCAAGGATTCTTCTATCTATATCATAAATTGCATTTTTAGATGAAATTTGTGTTTTTCCTTGATAAGTTACTACGTTTCCATTTAATTTATTCTTTTTATCTTTCAAATAAATTGTAGCTTTATCTGCACTTGTATTAATCGTTCTGAACTGCGGCAATGTACTTACGATTTTTACATTGTTTCTAGCATACCCTTCCTGCTTATTCATATCCATATAAAGATAATTTGCTGTCATCTTTGTATTATTTTTAAAGTCTACCATAACTTTGTCTCTTGCAAGAATAAGGTTTCTTCCAGAGTCCATCTCATTATATTGAGAATCAAGTGTAATATCTCTTTATGTCATATGCACATTTTCTTTGATTTCACTACGTAACACTACATTGCTTCCATTTTTATGTGAAACGAAAATAAACTTTGCAGTATTTCCCATGAAGTTTACTGTCTGGATTCTGACGCTGGTCTTGGGTCATTTATCAAGATCTTTTACATTTCCACGAATTTTTACCTTTAACATGCCCATCAAACCTAAATTCTTTTTTTCTCAAAACTTCCCATGACCTGTGTCAGATGAATTCTATCTCCTGAACACTTGTCATTTCCATTTTATTAGCAAAAAATATCTTTTGAAATTGTGTTCATTGTTCCATTTGCACCATGTACATTAAAGTTTTGCTTCACGTTAAACGGACCATTCATTCTAGCATCTCTCAGTTGGGAACACATATATAAGTCCTGTTCCATCCATTTTATAGTCATCATAATTTGCAGTATAGTAGTCATTGTTGTAAGTGTTTCTGTTTTCTTAAGTCATAAACTCCACTTCTATATGTTCCAGTAGTTTTTCTGGTAAATAGTTATAAGTTCCATTTCCATCACCATTTAATATTTTTGGCAATTTCATCGTAAAAATACATGATCTCCTGTCACTATTAGAGTTGACTTGTATATTTTACATGTCCTCTTCCATCAACCTGCTTTTTCTTTTCACGAAATATGATGCAGCATCTGCTGAAATCACACTATTTTTACCAGTGTAAAACTACATTTCCCTGTCCATCATACTGCTCATCCTTCATATAATAATCAACTTTATTTCCAGTCAGTTTATTTTCAGGATCTGTATAAATCACATTTCCTTCTGCATTTCCAATTTTATTTATATCATCGTAACGCATTCTATCTGCACGCAGTTCTCTTTTTGTCTGCTCTTCCTTATAACTACATGACCTTCTGCAAAGATACTTTTATTGGATCATGATATGTAATCTTGTCTGCTGTTAATGTCTTCTTATCTTTCTTATTATTATAGCTTGCATGCCCAATTGCTACAATTGTTTCAAATTTTGTTGTCGTTTCAACCCTATCCGCTTCAGAAACCGTGTCATCAACAGTGTTTATTAACTTTTGTTCTCACTGGTGAAATTAACGTATCTCCTTGTTTCTTATATTCCACACGTTCTGTATCAATTTCCCATTTCTTGTCCTTCGTTGTTCCAACAACTTTTTCATTAATGTAAACATCAGATGTCTTAGTGTTGACTCCCTTCTTTTCCGGAAATTAACATTTTTTCTTTATCAGATCTACAATTACATTTTTAAACCTGATAACTTCAGTCTCCTTCAGATCCAATCTGCTCATCCAGCATAAATGATAGCATCATCTTTTAGCCTATACACAACTTTTTTGGCTTTCATATCTTTTGCATCTGTTCAAGCGGTGTCTGAATTTTTAAAGAATACTGCATATATAAAATATATCAGTAGTAATATAAGTCCTCCATAACCTAGTTTTTCCACATTATTTTTCTCCTAATTTTACTAATTTTACTTTCTATTTTTCATATTTTCCTTTTAATTCAAACAAAAATTTCATCGCATCCATCGGTGTAATATTATTTATGTCATATTTATCTATTTTGCTCACAATTTCTGCATACTTTTTCATTTTCTTCCTCAATTTCTACTAATTTTTCCTTCATAAAATCTGAGTTTATTTTTCATTGATTTTCAAAATCACTTTGCAAATCAGTATCTTCAAACTTCTTTCAAAATCATTTTCAAACTCTGAATTTCCTCCAAAAAGTGATAACTGGTGAACATCTACAGTTCTTTCCAATCAATTCCTTTTTCTGCTCCAGCCGTTTCAATATTTTCTTGCTTTCAATCAATATTTCCTTTGGAAGCCCAGCCAATTTTCGCCACTTCAATCACCATGAGACTTGTCTGCTCCACCTTTTTACAATATTTCGTAAAAACATTACTTTTCCCTGCTTTTTCATCCACTTCTATCCGATAATTTACAATATGTGCAAATTTATTTTCTAAATCAGTAAGTTCGTGATAATGTGTTGCAAAAACTGTCTAGCACCAATTTTTATCGTGAATATACATTGAAATGGCAGTCGCAATGGAAACACCGTCGGTTGTGGAAGTTCCACGTCCAACTTCATCAAGTATTATCAGGCTTTTTCAGTCGCATTGTTTCAGAATGTTGGAAACTTCATCTCATTTCCACCATAAAATGTACTTTGCCCAGTCAAAATATCATCAGAAGCCCCAATCGCGTCAAATATTTGTCTATAACTGATAACTCGCTTTTTCTAGCAGGGACAAAGAACCAATCTGAGCCATTATGGAAAATTAATGCGATTTGCTTTCATATACGTTGATTTTTCCTGACATATATAGGGTCCTGTCAGCACAACAAAACTTTCCTTTTTCAGTAAAAGACTGTATCATTTGAAACATAATCTGTCCTTCCAATTAGCTTTTTCCACAACTGATGCCTTCCACCTCAATTTCAAAGGAATACTCTCATTCATTTCAGGTTTTGCGTAATCATTTTCAATGGCACTTACAGCAAAAAGATACCATTACATCAATGTATGCCAGTCTTTCTGCAAGTTCTGACAAAATTTTTCCGATGTTCTTTTGAGTTTTTCGCTGATTTCCTTGAACAATGGTATTCCAAATCTTCGATTTTTGCTTTGGGAATTTATTATTGTGTCCTCATATTTTTTCAGTTCAGGCGTAATGTACTCTCTGAATTTGAAAGAGTCTGTTTTCTTATGTAATGTTCTCGGCACCATATCCAGATTTGCTTTTTGTAATTTCAATAAAAGTAACCAAAAACCTTGTTAAACTTTTATTTTCATATTTCGAATTCCAGTTGCTTCCCTTTCCCTGCTGTTCAATATCCAGCAAAAAGTCCTTCCCGAATTCATAATATTTCTAATTTCATCCAGTTCCGCATTGTATCCAGATTTTATAATTCCGCCTTCACGTACTGAAAATGGTGCATCTTCATTTTATACTGTCATCAATTATTTTATAACATTCAAATAAAATATTTCGCATCAATATCCTTAAAAAATCAGTATTTTCCCAAAATTCTCATTATTTCAACAGCAGATTTTATCGTTTTTCAATGCTGTCAAATCTTTTCCATTTTCACTTCCAAAGATTATTTTCCCCAAAAAGCCGCTCCAAATCGTAAATATCCTCAAGTTTTTCCTCAAATCCTCACGAATCAAGATATTATCAATAAAATACTGTACATCTTCCTGTCTTTTCCGTATTTTTTCAATATTTAAAAGTGGATTGTTTATGAATCTTTTTAAAAGCCGTGTTCCCATCGAAGTTTTACACTCATCCAATACCCACAAAAGCGAGCCATAAACAGTTTTTCCTCTGATTTTTCTAAAAAGTTCCAGTTTCTGCTTGTAATCGCATTTATTTCAGCATAATTGGAAATATTCACAAACTCAATCTTTTCCACAGTCAGCTCATGCTCAACCTGCATAGTAACTGCATAATCAAGTGCCATAGCTGCAGCTCCAATTATCGCCTTTTTATCCTTAATTCCATAACTTTCCAGCGACACAATCTCAAAATAATCCATAAGATACTTTGCACTGTCCCGAACTTTATTCTCAAAAGTCACAACCGAATCATTCTTTTGTAAAAAATCATCTAACTTTTCCTTAATTTCCCCATAAAAATCCTCTGTAACAAGCACTTCCTTAGGCTCAATCTTATTAATCTCATTAAATAATTTTACAAAATCATCATCCTTTTCAACTTCCGTTACCTTAAACTCCCCAGTCGTTATATCAATATACGCAATTCCAAGTTTATTCTCAATTTTCAAAATACTCATCAAGTAATTATTGCTCTTGGCATCAAGTGCCTCCACATCCACAACTGTCCCCGGCGTTATAATCTTCACAACTTCCCGTTTCACAATTCCTTTTGCTGTCTTCGGATCTTCTGTCTGCTCACAAATCGCAACTTTATATCCTTTTGAAACAAGTTTTGTTATATATGAATCTGCCGAATGAAACGGAACTCCCGCAAGCGGTATATCCACATTCTTTTCTTTATTTCTCGAAGTAAGCGTAAGTCCCAGCTCCCGTGACGCTTTCACCGCATCCTCAAAAAACATCTCATAAAAATCACCCAATCTAAAAAACAATATAGAGTCCTCAAAATTTGATTTTATCTCCTTATATTGCTTCATAAGCGGTGTATCTGCCATCTTTATTTTACCTCTGTTCTCTTTTATTTTTATCTTTAAATTTTATCATAGTTTATTTTCTTTTTCAATTTTTTTAAAAATTAATAAAAATCTTTTTCCATTTTTATATCAATATTTAATAATTATTGTTATTTACATCTTTATAATCTTTTTTAACGCAGAGGTATCAAACCCATACCTCTGCACTCCTGCTTCTTGAATTTTAATTTTTGCAGCAAAAGACAAACTCGCTTTTAATAAAAGTTATTTTAATCTCATGAAGTTGTTCTCAATTCAAATAAAATAGAAAAAAACTCAAACAAGTTGTCTTTTACCGAAAAATTAAAAATCTCAGAAATTTATAATAAATATTTTTCTTTAACAAAATAAATTTTTAGTTTAAAAACCGACGGAGCTTTTTATTTGACCAACTACGACTGTTTGACGACGAAAGGAGGAGTTTCGGAGTTGGGCAAATAAAAAGTCGGAGTTCTAGTTTTATAGGTAGCAGGATTTGCGGCAATGAGCAATCCTGCGAAAATAAGTAAAGAAAAACTTAATAATACAAAGAAAAATATTTATTAATAACAACATATGTTATAAATCCTTAGTAAAAAATCAAGTTTTAATTTATTCTTTTTAAAAATTTCATTGTAAACTCTTTTCACAATTTCCCTTATCCACATACTTCAAAAAACTTCTCTCTCAACTTATCAGACTTTTGCTTCATTTCCTTATCATAATGAAAATTATTTTTCAGAGATTTCAATGATTTCTTCAACGCATTTTTTTCTACAGTTTTAGCTTGTTTTCCAAAACAAAGTCTTTGTCTAAAGTCCACATAAGATCCAACTTTTTCTTCGTATTCACGTTTATCGAACTGAAGAAGATAATTGGCTTGTTTTAGATAATAAAAATCGTAGGCTACGCTTGAATAATCTGTTATTAATAATTTTGATTTTTGCAGTTCTTCAGTTATGTTTACTTCTTTTGGGAGTATTTTTATATTTTTTTCCAAGTTTTATATTTCCAAAAGTTTTTAGATAATCTTGCATTAACTGATGAATGTAAATGTTTCAATTTAATATCATTTTTTTCCAGATAGTTATTTAATTTTCTTGTCTGTAATTAAATTTTGAGATATTTTTGAAAATATTTTGTATCTTCAAATTTTTGATTTTCTGAGTTTTCTGACTTTTAGCCAGTTTCGCCATGTTGGCATAAAAAATATTTGTTTTTCAGCAATTTTTAAATTGTATAATTTATCATATCTTGGATAACCTGTTATAACTGCTGTTTCCTTTGGAACTTCCCACCAGACTTCTGTTTTCACTTTTTTTTTCAAATTCTGAATCGCAAATATTTAAATCATAGGATTTTACAAGTGCTTCTGCCACTTTTTGCTAGTTTTTTTGGATTCATTGCCTGTCGAACTTTAAAGCCTACTGTTCCATGATTTAGAAATACTTTGAATACTTTTTATGAAATTTGTTTATTAACTGCACTACAAACAGGTATGGGACAATGTCCGCAGAAATTGAGTGGGAAAAATAATGCAACTTTTTGCATTCATAAAATACAGATAGCTTTTTACACTTCCTTTTATCAGCTTTTTCTCCTGGAATTTTTTGCAATTTTAGCATTTTTATTTATTACCCAGTACACTTTCCTCCTGCTGTCTTGACCGTAAATACTCATACATCGCACGTCCATTATCCACAAAAGTTCTCCTGCATTTCCGCCCACGAGCCAAATATTTCTATTTTTGAACTTTTCCTTTTGTTAAATGGATAAATGAGATAAGTTTATTATCATATTTATCAAGCATTTTACCTTATCCATATTTTTTTCTCCTATTTTTAAATTTTCATATTTTGTATATCCAATTTTTCTACCCTTCATCATAACTCTATGATATGCCCTGTTTCTTGTAACAATCATTCCAGCAAAACTTCTAAATTGCCTCTTCCAGTATTTCAGAATATAAAATCTGTTTTTTCTGCCCTTTACTTCCTTTTTTACCAATGCTCCAAATCCCAATGCATATTTATAAGCACGTTCCAGATCGTTAGTAATTTCCTTTTTTGCTGGGTGATAAATTATATCGTTTGCAAAGTATCTTCCCTTATAGCCTTTGTGAAGTAGTGTCAATACATAGTCTGTTTCCTCCCCACTTCCAAAAGTTGCACCAACGCCTAGATTTTCATCAAACAAGACGATATCATCCTTACCATAATTTACAAAAAGTTATGGATTTCACAGTTGTATCCACATTATCCTTCGTTATTTCCATGTCCTTTTTCTCCATAACGCCTGTTCCATAGTCTTTTCCTCGTTCAAGTGTACGACACGAATAAATCTGATAATTTTTCTTTCTTTCAAAAAATTCTGCAACTTTTTCAAGTGTATCAGGCTGATATTCACAATCATCATCAGAAATCCCGACAACTTCACCTTTCATCAAGATAAGTCCTCTATTTCTATTCTAAAGCTAAGCCCTTTTTCATCACTTTTACATATTTTTATCTTAAATTCCTCTTCATAATCTTTCACAATTTCAAAAACTTCATTTCCTTCATTCTGATCCACTACAATCAGCTCAAAATCCCTTATAAGTCTGATGCCTTTAGGGCTTTTTAGAATAAATCAAGTTCAGTTGTAACATTAATTGTCGGCATTACAAAGGGAAATTTCTCATACTCTATGTCTCCTTTTCTTTTTATTTTATATCTCAAAATTATCATATATGGAAGACGATCTGACAATTTTTGTCCAGTCCTGAGTTGCATCATTAATAAAAATAACTTGAGTTTTACCTTCCATTTTTGACTGGCTTCCAAAAATATAGTCAATACGTGGATCTGAAAGCGTTCTTACACCACCAACATTAGATTCCATGTAAGTGTCTCTCCAGTCCTTTGTTATTTCTCCATAATATTTTGTCGTTGGTAAAAAATTAAAATCTCCACTCAAAAACTTTTATATCATCCTTTATCAAAAATTTTGAAGTAAAGTCTAGCGACTCCATTTCTTCAGGCTTTGTCTGTTGCTTAAAGTCCAAATGCGTATTCATTACTAGCACCTTTTTCCCAAAAAGTCTTTTTAGAAAGTTCTGCAACTATAAGCTGTCTTTTTCCACACCTTCCGACGGCAATTCATAGGTATATATTTTCTCGTCTGGATATTTTGAGATAAATGAAATCCATATTCCCCACCATCATAATCTTCGTAGATTTCAAAAGAAATAATAGTCAACGAGAACTTTCGCAATATCAGAAGTTTATATCACGAAAATTACTTCTTTTCGTAAACTTGTCAACTTCTGAAGTGATACAAAATCAGGCTCATACGGCTTAATGCTTTCACCTAGTTTTGACCATTCGTAAGTCTTCCTCCATAAATATTATATGTCATTATCTTAAATTCCTTTCGCTCAGCTAACAGTTGCCCCACAAATCATAAGTGACAACAATATAAATTACTCATTTTTCCAATATTTCCTAATCTTTCTTTATTTTCTCAAAATAACAGTTTCTCTAATAAAAATTTATCTGTTATTTCAAATTTTTCATTCAATTATATCACTTTTTAGTATCTACCAAACCTTTTTATTTTTACTTTTTATTTCTATCTAAATAATCCTTTACTATCTCTTTTTCCTTCAAATAAAACCTCGCAATTATCCTCATCTTTTTAATCAGTTTTTACTCCTGACAAATGCTTCGTTTCCAAAAACAATCTAGCCTTCAAACTGCTCCAGCTGTCATTCCACCAATGAATTCCGTATGTTTCAGGTTTTATACAATCATCAGAATAAACTTTCCTTAAATCCATAAGGATAAAAAATATTCTTTCGGAAAAAAATAACTATTTCCCCGTCAAAAGCATTTTTCCCTTTTTCTCGCTCAAATTATATTTTTTTCTCAAAAAGTATACGTAAAAATCTTAGGAATTGTCCAAATCGGCTTTTTCCAAATGTCATTTCTCGTAAAAAAATCTTTAATGTCCTTTAACACTTCATTATGCTTTCGTTGTCCCAAAAATCCCAACACTTATGTGTTTTTCATCCTCATACCCAATAAAAAAATTCATCTTCCCATTTTTAGAAAATTCATCTTTTCCTTCCAAAATCGGTGTCAAATCTTTAATTATTTCCATATCCGTATCCACATAAATTCCAGAATTTTTCATACATAAAATGCACTCTCATATAATCCGAAACATACGCCCAAAGCCTTCTTTCATAACATTCACGGAAAAATCTATTTTTCGCAAGATGTTTTTCCATATCAAAATTTTTCTCATTTATCTCTATTATTTCAAAATCAGGCAGATTTTTTTCTTCCACGATTCCAGACATTTATAAAAATATCTGGCTTTTTGGCATTTCAATCCCAGACATAATATATATTTCTATCATTATTTTCTCCTATTTTTCACCTTTTTTTCATAATCATCATATACTTTTTCATCGGATTTTCAGTAACATTCACAACTTTCAAATCCAACTTTCTCATACAATTTCTTTTGCTCCCACATTATAATCAAACACATTTCAAACGTAATAGAATTTACATTCTCATCTTGAAAAAAATCAAATTTATAAACTCTATCAAAGCCCTTTTTCCAAGTCCCTTTTCCAGTAAGCTCAGGATTAATCAAAAAAATCGCCCAATATGGATATTATCATGCTCTTTTCCGTATTTTCTGAATAATCCCACAAACTCATTTCTCACAAAAAAATCGAATAAATATCCTTCAAATCATCAATTTGACTTTCTGTAAGTGGAAAAATCAAGACTTTTTCTCCAGCCCATTGCTCAAGAAAATCTTTTTCCTTTTCATTAGTCCATTTTGACTATATCATTTTTATTATTGTCATTTATTCCGTCTATTATTTTTATATTTTCTACTCCATCAATATTAAACTCCTATTTTTCTACATCAACTCATACTCAATCTCATTTTTAATACAAAAATTTCACTATTTCTTTCATAAAGACCTTTCATAATTTTCATAAATCATATCTTTTCTGAAATTTTTAAATTCAGAATTTGGACAAGATCCCAATGTGAATATTCTTTTTCCAAATTTTCCTGTTATTTTTAATCTTCGTTTTAAAAAGTTTGATTCAGATAGTAACTATGTCTGAATAGGTGTAAGTTTATTTAATTTTATTAGAGAAAATACATTTAAACCATACAATGACCAAATAAAGCAATTAAAAAGAATAGCTCTATTATTTATATTAGCTGCTGCCAATATTAACAATAAAATGTAACGATTGTATCAACAATGAAAATTTTCCAAATTTTTCTTTAATTAATCTTTCCCTAGAATTGTAAATAATCTGTCACTGTGTTATTTTTATATTGAATTTCATATATGCTTTCTCAAGTTCTATACTAGCTTTAAGTCCAAGGAATAAATAGGATCACAATTTATTTATCGACATATACTTACATTTGTACCTGCTTCCATAAGTTCTTTTTCCTTATAGTACGTTTTGATATTGCTCCAGTTATCTTTTGCACGCATGGCATTCTTCCATCTTCATAATAAACTGAAAATATCTTTTTAGAAAATTACTACTTTCCGATTAAACTCAGAATTTACCTTAAATAAAAACTATCTACATCAACCAATAATATTATCAAAAAGCTGGTCAAAAATACTCCTACTTCCTTTAAATAAAAACTATTAATCCCTATCAAAAAATTGCATATTCCAAGCTTTTATCAATTTTTCACTCCATGCATTTTAGACTCTCTTGAATTTTCTCATTCAATCCCATTCAACTCCCTAAAAATCAAATTAATTCCTTCTTTTCCTGCAATTTTCCTATACATGTAGTCAAAACTGAAAATTATCACATAAACTGCTATTAACATTGCCATATTTTTATTAGACCTTCCCTGAAGAATGAGCCTCTCTGGGATATAAAATAAATTTGGTATGAAGTAATAGACGTTAGTAATAAAAATCTATTTTTACAACATATTTTTCATATTTTATAATAAAAATTCTAAGCAGAATTGAGATTATAATTAACCAAAAGTAGCCTAAATCATACATTTCTGCAATATAGTTTGAGCCGATTCTTTCTCCTTTTCAAATAAGCACCTGAATTTAGAGTAATATGTTAATTTATCCGCAATGGAGTTGGTTGTGGCAAGTGTTTCAGCGACTGTGGCTTTAAAAGCCGAACATCTCTGCAAGATGTGAGGATAACTTCCGTTCCCAACAATGTTGTGCTTGAAAATTGATTGTCGTAGCTGCTAGCACAAGATAACTCATCCTTGAGAAAATAGAAAATTAAAATTGTGTTTACCAAATCCGCACTGAATATTTTTACTTCGCATGATACTCGAATTTGTAGAAAAATCACGGGTAAAGCCTACTACTTTACCATTGTCTTGGCTTTATCCTGATTCCATAGACTTTTTGCGTAATACCACATTATAAAAAGCAGCTGTGTCAAAAATATTGTTCTGCCCTTTTGAACGAATCCAGCAGTTTTCACCATAAGATAAAGTGAAGAAATTGTCAGTATCTTTTTGGATGGAATTTCGAAATTAAAAATATCAAAAATCCAATTGTCATAACTGTACCAGAGCCTTTTGTAAATGCAGGATAATCAACCCTTTAAAAATTCCAGTATAATAAGCTCGTATCCAGCCCGCAAAAATAACCCTTAGCTGAATAAACATCTCTGTAGGTATAAAGCAGGCAATGAAATTATAAACAGAGCTATTCTTTGACATTCGTAAACAGCCTTTCGCTTTTTCAAGCATAACACTGCTTCTAATCTCATTAATCTCTCATTTGAAATCGTAATGAAAAATCCTAGATGCGTAAACAGTAATACTAGCAGAAAAACATTTATTATCTCATTTCTCACATCATAAAAATAAAAATTAGCAAACTTCGTAGCCCATCCAAACTCCCTATAATTCACAATATCCAAAAATATCCTTGTAAAATTAAACAAAAACAGCGTATACAAAAATCATATACGAATTTAGCTACTCCAAATAAATTTTTCGCCGTAAAAACGTAGCAATATAAAACACTCCATAAGCAGACATTCCAAAAATTTCATCTCCAGCGCCTCATTCTGAAAAGTAACTATCTTTTCAAAAACAGCACAAACGCAATAAAATATATGAAATATCAAAACCCAATTTTTATCTTTTTCATCAATTTACCTCTATTTTTCAAAATTTTTCATATTATTTTCTTCTAAAATTTTATCATATCGGTATTAAAAACTCAATCAGAAATGTTGTATTTTAATATAAAATCTATCTTTTTAGATTGATTTAATTTTTACTTTTAAAATAGTTTGATGAATAATAGTTCACATTTACTAAATAAAATCAAATCTTTCACAAATTAATTGAAAAACTTGACTTTTCTTACTCTATTTTTATCTGTGACTTTAAATATAAGTTTGCTACGCACCAGTGGATATAATCACTCTCGTTTCCATTATTAATCCTCCCAAATACATCCTCACATAACTTACTCTGTCTGTGTCTGATATTAATTTCGAATTGCAGGCTTGACATTATTCTTACTTTAAATTCTTTTAGAAGTTCTTCTCCTGAATATCCTTCCTTATCAAGTCCTCCAAAATCAAATCTGAAAATTCCTTATCTTCATTTTTCTTTTACAGGCGTTAGCAATCAAAGAGCCTTTGCTAACCTTTATTTTTGCCTCTTTTTGTAAAACCTAGATATTCCATAACTAGGAATTGTAATCTGATAGAAGAAATCGAGATTGTCTTATTATTTCAAAATATTACTTTCCATAAAAATCTCCTTTTTGGTTTCTTTGTTTCTTGGTAAAATTATAAACCCTAATTTCAGATTTTGTCAATTTAAATTTCAGTATCGAAAAATATCAATCAAATATTTATAATTAGTCTATGTTGAGTAAATTAAGTATCGGTCTAATCATAAGTATTGTAAAATAATTTTTAATTATCAGGATAAAGATTTAAAGTAATGAGTAAATCCGTAAAAATATAATAAATAGTAAAGCTGCCACTAAACAAAACAGTCTGATACTAAAACCCAATTATATAATGAAAATACATTTTAAATATAAAGAAAATTAACTTGATCTAATTTCAAGTTAAAAATTTAATATAGGATAGAATTTCTTAAAAATGGAAATATATATAGGGAGAAATAGCATGAGAATATACGATAGCAGTAACATTAGAAACATTGGTATTTTGGGACATAGCGGTTCTGGAAAAAGTAATATGGTGGAAGGTCTGGAATTTTAGCAGGGCTATGCCAGCTGTATTACAGGTAATGAAAATGACACTAAAATTACAAGTTCTCCTCAGCCTTCATACCATAGAATATCAAGGGACAAAATATAATTTTGTAGATATTCCAGGCTATAGTGATTTTTGGAGAAGTTGAACTGGACTGCAGGCGTTGATGGAGCTGATTATTGTTGATGGGACTACTGATTTGACAGTTGGGACTGAAACGGCTCCTGAACTCACGACACTAGAAATATTCCACGATTTATCTTTGTAAACAAAATTGACAATGAAAAGGCAGACTATGAAAAGATTCTTTCACAATTAAGAGAAAATATGGAACGACTGCTCCCATCATGGGCTTGGGGAAAAGGAAATGATTTAGAGGTCATATAATGTGGTTGATATGTTTTGCAAAGAGAGTTTGATAAAGGAAAAATGAGTGCAAGACTGTAGATATGCTAGCTGATGATGGACAATCAGATAATCCCTGTTCGTGATACTGTTAGAGGCTGTTGCAGAAACAGATGAGGAATTAATGGATAAATATTTTAATGGATTGAATTTACTACATGAAATCATCGTGGACTTAGACAGGAGTGCTTGACTGTTCAGTAATTCCTGTTATTTGTGGTTCAACTTTAAAAATATCGGACTTCATACAGCTTTTTGATATTGTGAAGGACTTTTGCCATCGCCTTCTGATAATCAAAAGATACAGCCTGATGAGTCTGTTTGCCAGATTTTCAAGACAACTATAGATTCTTTCCTTGGAAAAAGTTTCTTATGCCAAAATTTATTCTGTGAAATCAAGCAAGATAGCGATGTTTTTAATATTAATAAAAACGAAAGAAAAATTAGAAAAATAAATACATTTGTAACAAATAAAATGGAAGAAATTCAAAAGGAATTGCAGGAGACATTGTCGTATTCTCAAAATTTAACACACAGGTACTTCTGATACATTATCAGCAAGTGAGAAGGAAAACTCATTGAAAGGATATAACTTTTCCAAAAACTGCAGTTATTTGTAGCAATGAGGCCTGGCATGATGATGAAAAATGCTCATTAGGACTCAATCGTCTAATGGAAGAGATCCAGCATTCAGATGGCACAGAAACCTTGAAACAAAACCAGACATCTCGGAGTACAAGGAGAGCTGCATTTGTGCCACAGTTATCGAAAAATTAAAAGCAAAATTCGGAATAACAATAAAACTGTAGAATTAAAAGTTCCGTACAGAGAAACAATTAAAAGGTACTTCGATGTTCAGGAAAACATAAGAAACAGTCCGGAGGGCATGGACAATATGGAGATGTATTAATTAAATTTTCACATATCAACGATGAAGATTTTTGTCTTTGAAGAAATAATCACAGGAGGAAGCGTTTCCAAAAATCATATATCCAGCGGCAGAAAAAGGATTAAGGAGATCTCTATGAAGGTGCTGGCAGGATATCCTGTAACGAATATAAAAAGCAGTTTTGACGATCGGATCGTATCACGATGTTGATTCTCTGAACTAGCCTTCAAAATTGCAGCAAACTTGGCTTTTCAAGAAAGGAATGCTTGAGGTAAAACCTATATTGCTCAGAACCAATTATGGAGCTTACAATCATCGTTCCGAAGAATATATTGGAGATATAATAGAGATATTAACAAAAACGGGAAAAGTAATGGGAATGAGGCTCACAAAGGAACAAACAAAAATTACTGCCGAAGCTCCATGTCTGAAACTTTCAAATATACCACGAATTAAAGGCAATCACGCAGGGACGGGATACTTTGAAATGAAACTCATAAGATACGAAGAATTAATGGGAGATTTGGCACAAAAAGTAATTGAAAGCAGATAGAAACTAACTAAAATTTTTCAGAAAAAGAGAAATTAAACAATATGTTTTCTCTGAATATCAAACTACTAAATTATTAATACGAAAAGGAGAAAAAATGGGATTAATTTTTGTTACTGAGTGGAGCTGAAAAACGGAAAGAGCAAGTTTGCAGAAGAAATGCTGTAGAAAATTAAATAATGGAAAACAAAAATGTATATTTAGCTACTTCAATTGTCTTTGATGAGGAAATGAAGGAAAAGGTGAGACTCACAAAGAAAGACGTGAAACAATTGGTTACTGTCAGAACTTACAAAAATTTTTGAAATTTCATTAAATGATAAAAATAATAATAAATACAGCATCAACATGCTTGTAGACTGCCTTACAAATATAGTTACTAATATAATTTTTGAAGAAAGAGATATTGACTGGGATAATTTTGATAAAAATTTATATGTTCAAATTGTGGAAAAATTAAATAAAAATGTGGAAAATTCAGTAAATAGAACTCTGAAAGTCAGTCAAAATTTTGAAAATGTAATAATTGTATCAAATGAACTGGGAATGGAGATGTTCCTAGTTATCCTCTTGGAAGGTATTTTCGTGAAATTGCTGGAAAAATGAATCAGATTGTTGCAGAAAAAGGCAGATGAGGTATATTTTGTAGTTTCCGGAATTCCAATGAAAAATAAAATAATTTAATAATAGGCTGGATTTTATAAGGAGAATTTCCATGACAAAAACAGATTTACAGATAGTAAAATTAGAAAAGAAATTCGCAAAAGGAATATTCTTTCTGATAAAGATATTAATGAAAAAGTGATTTTAATCATAAAAATTTGGCTTCATATATTGAGAATGTTCAAAAATATAACGATTTTTATGGATAGAAAACCAAGTGAAAATCACAAAGCTACTAGAACTTTTATCCCAAGAAAAATTTTTTATTTCTAAAATTACAAATAGCAAGAATAGAGAAATGAAAATCAATAAATATAATAAAATGAACTTATTTTACAAATTTTGGATATTATGAATCTTCTTCCAACGATTTTATGATGAAGAAACATTGGATGTTGTCATCGTTCCTGCTCTTGCCTTTGATTCTAAGAAAAATCAGATTGGCGTTTGGCGGGATATTATGACACTGGAAAAGTCAGACAGAAAAATAATAAAGTTTCTATTTATTGGGTTTTGTTCATGATTTTCAGATAATTGATAACTGTTCAACTGAAAAACATGATGTAACTTTAGATTTTGTAGTTAGTGAAAATAAAATTATAATCTAACTCTGTTCTCGTTTTAAAAATAGAATTGCTATATATAATTTTTGATATAAAAATAAATTTTTCCTTGAAATTATATGATACTATATATTGCTAAAATGAAAAGATTTGAATATGTAACATTAAAATATAAACTCTATTAGATAAGTTGGATACATTTAAGGATTAGACATATTTCAATTCGGACTACAACTAAAACTGAATCAGTCCGAATTTATTATTTTAAAATATTGGTCATAAAAAGTCTTTTAAGAAGGCTAAAATTTTGAGAAGGAGAGTTATTATGAAAAAGTTGAAAAATAATAATGATTCCATCCTTTTTAGCAGGCATAACGGGCTCGGGCTTTGGAAAAAGCAGTAGCTCGAATAATAATCCATCCATAAAATATTTTCAAGCGGCAATTCATTTTCAAATAAACAAAACTTGTTGAATAACGAAAAATATTGAATTTTCAAAAATGAAGAAATTTACGATATTATAAAAAGTAATTTAAAAATGAAAACGAATTTAAAGTGGATTTTGGCTATACAGATGGTTTTCATAAAAGCAAGGATGATGATATAATCATATTATAGATAGTGACTTTGCAGAAAATGAAGCAACGATTCCTTACGTCATTATCAATCCTGCAAAATGGTCCTTCTGACAAGGCTAGATTATGACTATGTTGTTCAAATTACAAGGAGCTTGGAATTAAAAATCTTGGATATGAACCACAAATGAATATACTAAAAGTATCAAAAAGTATGTTCTGAAATTCGACAATATATATTTGTTTATGGCTCTGATAATATTTCTCGGAATTTTCCTTGATGAAGTTTCATCAGGTACAAACCATTAGAAATCGATTACATGCACAAATATATATTATATAGTAAGTATCCTGACTCTAATCATAGTCGCAAATCCTGGAGGAACAGTGACAGATGAAATGTCCAAATATTCTGATTTATGGCTAACGAGTGAAGTATTCACAAATAACTATATCAATCATGGACTCCAAGAACTTACACCTTTTGAAAATAATCCTGAAAATGCAAGTCATTGTCCATGTTGTTCACTCTCGCAGCACCTGCAATATGAAACATACTAAAATTGTCAAAAGAACGAAATGCAGGATTTTGATGTTACAACCGATGTTCCAAACGTTCCTTGATGAAAAATTTGCTGCTGCAATTTTAAACTTAATATTATCAATAAAACAATCCTGAACTTGAAAATCTTTCAAATATAAGAAATGATTTAACTGAACATCAATATTAGATAATTCATACACAAAATCCGAATCTAGTGATTCAAAATTCTACATCCGAACAAATTAGAATATTACCCTACAGAAAGCTACAATCATAATTCAGACCAGTTTGTATCTTCGGCACATACGTATCGTTGAAATCTTGAAACATCGAGCCTTGATTTTTGACTTTTGATTTTCATTATAAAGACAACGTAAAAACTTCAAATGTATTCTAATCCTCATTTTAACTTTGGATACAATATTTTGAAGAATTTATCACAATGCTTTCAAATATAAATAAGTGAATGAGATTTTGAAATTGATACTAAACCTATTTAAAAATAGCAATAAAATTATATAATAGTTCATTTGATAGATTTGTTAAAAATCAACTCTAATTCTTAAGTATTCGTATAAAAGATTTTTGTTTAGACTTTTGAACTGTTTGTCATTAATAAATATTGCATAATCATATGTCTTTTGTATATATAAGAAATCAGTCGCCATTTCCTTTGCATCCCTGGCTTGTCTACATATTTTTAGAATAAAACGAACTCAGCATGCTCAAACAGTCGTTTTTATTCTATCACGACATTCTGCATTAAATCATAAAGATTATATATTTAAGCTCTTTCACGGTGAGAAAGATATTACACGCACAGGGTACTCGTTAAGCGAAAATAACAATCCGAGCGTAGTGCAGAAAGCGAGTTTTATGCCCTTTCTTTATGAAGAGAGTTTTGCGTTATGGGCCAGGTGCAGGCGCTATGTTTGATGCCCCACGTTCAAAAACTGTCTCGTCTAAAATAAGGATAAGAAAATATTCATTAGTTATAATATTTATAGCAACCACATTACAAGGCTTTACAATTACATAAATTTTCTGATTTCTACCATTAGAGGTGTAATCACAAAAGAGTATTGTATATATAATAAAAGAAATTAGCTGTTTCATCAAATATCGCTGATTACAGCTTTTATGTATATTATTCACTTTTCACTCTTTATCCATTGTAATTACTTTTAATGAATGCGGCTAGTAACGTACATTTTTACTCTTTGCAGGCATTTGAGCCACATATCCACAAGAACAGCATCTCCACCTTACTTTCTTCACTTGTCAATTTTTCTCCTGCTTCATCATTTGAAACACCATTTTTCCTGCTCTTCCATTGTCTCCCCACCGTCAATCAAACAGCCAGAAGCTGAATGGCACATCCGCTCCAACAAAAGCATAATCTGCTATTACCCGTTTCACAGCTTTATTTCAAGTGTCAAGTCATCACCACAGTTTGATGACGCCCATCGTTCTGCAAAAGTGGGATTTTCAATTTCACGATTTAGTTCTTATGTCCGCTGTATCTCAATATTGTCTGCTGACATATCTAAATCTCATATTAAAACCTCCTTTTCAAATCTCTTTATTTATTTTCTATCCGCACCAAAACTTCCTTCACTTTTAAAAAGCCCTCTACTCAGTTTATCAATATCCTCTCTTATTGTTGTAACAGCTAAAACTTGCACGGTGGCAGCACGAAAGGCACTCCTAAATACTTCACTACAGGCTGTGCACGATGATGTCCTGGAACGAACTGCGCATTATACGAGTCAAGTATAAAATGCCACATCGTGAGAATGTGCACATACATTAAAGGCAAGATCCAGCACGCTCTAACATCTTTTTGTAAAATAAGTTTCACAAAATCATCTTTTCAATTTTTCTAGAGCTACCTGCAGAGAGTCACTTCATTAATTCTCTCATAACCACTTTCAATAAAATTAATTGCCTCTCTTCCAGAGCACTGCCCTTCCACATTCTGGAGTCCCGCCTTCAAATTTATTTGAAGCGGACAAATCAAGGACTCCTGTTCTGTTACAACTCAATCACATCTCCACCGTATAAGAAAGCGGCGTAAGCATTTCGTCAAGAATATCCTTTTTCCTGCACATAACTCCACCCCATTGGTGAAATACACTGAGGTCCTGAAAATACAAGAAAATCTGATCCAATGAACATCGTGTTTAAAATGCAGTCGATATGCAGCATCCACAAGAATGCGTATATTTTTATTTTTGTTTCGTCAATTTCAATAATTTCCTTTATTGGTTGAATAACTCCTGTAACATTTACCACAGCAGAAACAGCTATAATTTTGTTTTATCTGACAATTTATTTTTAAAATCTTCAATATCAAATTGCCCATTTTCAGTGAGATAAACAAATTTTTATCTAGCATTTTTCTTTTTAGCTACAAACTGCTAAGGGACAATATTTGCACGTGATGATTTGAAATTCACGAATTATTTCATCATTTTGTTATAAATTCCATCTCGTAAGAATAGGCTATCAAAATTGATTGATTCTGTCGTACTTTTTGTAAAAATCACTGTCAGGATATTTTTGCATTGATAAACTTTCTGTACAGTTTTATGATGCATTTGCCATCAAGTCTTGAGGCTTCCATTGATAAAGTATGCGAACCACGCCTGGATTACCGTTATATTTTTCATAATATTCCATAATTTTATCCAGCACTCTTTTAGGCTCTGTGAAGTTGCCGCTGTATCAAGATAGTGATTATTTCTATTCTTAACATTGAAAATTTTTTCTGTAGTCCATTTTTCCCTCCCTATAATAAATTTCTACCCACAAGCAATACAAAATTATATCACTTAGTGGGTATTTTTCAAATTATATTCTATTCTTTTAGATTCTTCTTTCCAGCTCTTCAAACATTTTTCTCTTAACTTTTCGTCATCGATGTTATCCATTATTGGACGGAATGAAGATTCTACTATTAATTTTTGCTCTTCCTTCAGAAAGTCCACGGCTCATTAGATAAAATAATTTTGATTCATCAACTTTTTCCGGACAGAAGCAGCGTGTTCTCTGATATCATCTTCACTCAGAATAATGTTGAATAGAGTCAGCCTTTATTTTATCATTTAATAATATAGCAAACTCTCTTCACGACCTTCAGACTTGCTCGAACCTTGCTTAAAGTATAGGTTTCCACGAAATACTTTTTAGCTGTATCTTTACAGCTCCTCTTCCTGAAAGCTCACCAACTGTTCTACGTCCACGGAATACTACTGAATACCCAAGTCCAGCTTTCTGTCCTCATCAGCAAGGTATAGCGGGCCATACATAAACTCTGCTGAATCTTCCTCAAGATAAGATTTATGACTTATTGCATTAATCTTTCCACCTAGTTCAACGCTGTATATGAGTTTTTCTCGACCCAAAGTTTCAATTTTTGATGACTCAAAATTAGAACTTTTTGTATTTAAAGTTTGTATATAATTTTTACTTCTGCATTTCTCCCAGTGAACACTTTTATAATTCCATTGTGATAAACTGGTGTGTCGTCTTCTGAATCGTAAGTAATAATTACTGTAACTTTTGCAAAGTCTTCTACTTCAATAACATTGTATCAACTAGAAAATTATTTTTCTATTTTATTTGCACGATAATTTAAGTAAATTGGCTTTTCAATCTTCAGAAATTTTTGATACTTCCTTCATTGCAAAAGTAAGATTCTGTGTCTAAAAAGTCTCCTAGTCCATATTCATTATCATAATCTTTCCAGCTCATCTATTGAGTCACTAATATTTTTATAGCAACCCTTCCTGATTTACATGCTTTTATTTCGATTATTAAATTTCTTAAATGTTCAGGCTCTTCGTATTGATAGCCTCACTCTTGTCCAATTAACTTTTTCAAGCTTTTTACATTGTTCAAACTCTTTCCAGTCTGTATTCACTATTTTCAAGATTTTGTATGCTTGATTTTTCTAACATTTTTGTTCTTCCATTTTTCAGCAATTTGAGTTTTGCCTGTTTATCTGATTGTTTCCTTCCAGTTCCAGCCTATCAATTTATGAGCTCTCACATATTCAGTGGCAGTTCCTTTAGAAATTGGCTCAACAAATCCTTTACAATCATCGCTTTTGCTTCATCCTCGCTTATACCTCTTGACATAAGATAAAATATTGCTTCGTCGCTTATTTCTTCCAATTTTTGCTTCATGTCCAATATCTACCACTATCGTTATTTATATCAATTATTGGTATAGTGTCTGAAGTTGATTCGTTATCCAGCATTAATGATTCACATTTCTACAGTCGATCTTTTGCTCCAGTTAGCTTCTGGCAATACTTTTAAAGAGCCTCTATAAAATGCTGTTCCTCCATTTTTGGAAATTGATTTTGAATGAACTGTTGAACTTGTCCTGTTTTCCTTGATGAATAATTTTACATCCTGTATCCAAATATTGTCCAGCCTGCAAATGTAACTCCTGTAAATTCACATCTTGAACGTCATCACCCTTTTAGAATACTCATTGGGTAAAGCATCGAAACTCTGATCCAAATGATCCGAAATCCACCAACTACTCCATCATCTTCCACTATTGCTCTGTATTAAGATTGTACATATTTCTTTGACCAGTTCTCAATTGCTGAATATCTTAATCTTGCCCTTTTCTCATAAATAATTCAACCGCTCCTGCATGCAATGCATGATATTTTGAGCAGAACATCCTCGATATAATGCAACCAGCTCCTTCATCCACAATAATAAGCGTGTGCTCAAATTGCTCTGCTTCAGGTGCATTCAGTCTAAATATGATTGTAAGCATATTTACCTTTACTCCTTTTGGAACATGATAAACGATCCTCCAGCACTCATACTGCTCCATGTAATGCAAAATTTGTGATCATTAACTGTAATCAATGTCATAAATATTCCTTTCAGCATGTCTTCATATTCTACCATACGCAGTTTCAATATCTGTATAAATTACACCTTTGTTCTTTCAATTCTTTATGAATGCTGTGTAAACTACTTCCGAATCATAGTGTGCTCCTCTCTCTGCAAGTGACTGCTTTTCAGCCTCAGGAATCTGCAAGTCTGTCAAATGTATCTCTTTATATAACTGGTACATCATCCCAGTTTTCATTCATAGGTGCCGAATCAGGTTCAAATAATGCACAATATCATTTATCAAGATCTGATAAACTCGGACCCCAGTCAGTCATAGGTTTTGAATTGTAAACTTCTAATGCCTTTAATCTAAATTCTTTCATCCACTCAGGCTCATCTTCTGAAAATGATAATTTCAGAGTAAGTCCCTTTTCAGCCTTTATATTTATAACGTCCTTCGTCTTTTATATCATAGACACCACGTTCAATGTCTGCAACATATGTTTTTCTATTTTCCATTATTCCCACACTTTCTATTCTGTATTAATTATAATCCTAATTCTTCCTTCATTTTAGCATAACCTTCTTTTTCAATGCTTTCCACTAATTCCTGTCTCACCTGTCTTAACAATTTTTCCATTCATTAAAATATGAACAAAATCAGGCTTTAAATAGTCAAGAACTTTATCATAGTGATGTAATTATAAGTAAAGCTGTATCCTTTAGTCTTTAATTTTTGAACACCTTCAAATACAATCTTTTGTAGCATCAATATCAAGTCCAGAATCAGTTTCATCCAGAATAGCCAATTTTCGGCTCTAAAACTGCCATCTGTAAAATTTCATTCTTTTTTTCTTTTTCTCCACCAGAAAATCCAACATTTAAATGTCTATCTGCATATTCAGGATTATATGTGAAGTTTTTCCATTTTTCCACTAATTCATTGTGAAATTGCATCAAATATTGCTTTTTCCCCAGTAACAGCCTCTTTTGCTGTTCTCAAGAAAGCCTCCACAGTAAGCCCTGGTATTTCTTCAGGATATTGGAATGATAGGAAAAATTCCTTTTTAGCCCTTTTCATCTACAGCATCTTCATTAATATTTTCTCCATCCAAAATAATGTCCCCAGAAACCAGTTCATGTTTTGGATGTCCCACAAGAATACTTGCAAGCGTAGATTTTCCAGCTCCATTAGGCCCCATAATTACGTGAACTTCCCTTTGTTTATAGTCAAGTTCAATCCTTTTTAGGATCTCTTTCCTTCTACTTCCGATTTTACATTTTTAATTCTAATAAACTCATGTTAATTTTACCTCCAAAATATTTTATATATAAATTTATTTGTTTTACAAATTAAATTACACTTTATATTCTATCAAAAATTTGTAATAAAATCAATTATGAAAATTTTACTATTCTCAAGTACAATACTTTTATTACACAAATATAATGCTGTAAATTTCGTCTAATTATTATAAATTTTTCAATCCAAATGCAAAATCTAATATTTTCAAATATTCAAAAATATAATTTCAACAAATCAATCAAGTCATACAGCTACGACTTTCCAAAATTTATTAAACATTTAATATTTAACTCAAAAATCAAAATAAATTATAGCCAATTAACTTAAAAATTTGAATCATATATAAAGTCAACGAAATTTCTTTTCATTTTATACTGAAATTACCATAAAATAAGAAAGTGACACTTGAGTTTTTGATAAAATAAAGTATTATATAAATTGTAAGGAATGTAACAATATATGCTTTATTTTTAGGAGGAAAAATGGCAGTAGTTAGGATTTAGAAAGTTTAAAGGAACTTATTCAAAGAGTTGAAAAGCTCAAGAAGAATTTTGACATTTGATCAGGAAAGAGTCGACAAAATTTTTAGAAAAGTGGCTCAAAAATGAATGATGAAAAGAACTACTCACGGCAAACTTGGCAGTAGCAGAAACTGGAATGGGACCGTAGAAGATAAGGTTACTAAGAACTCACTCTTGCTTCTGAATATATTTACAATAAATACAAAGACAGACACTGTGAGTAGTGGAAGCGACAGATCTTACGGAGTTAAGAAAATGCAACCCAATAGGGATTATTGCGGGTATTGTACCAACAACAAATCCAACTTCAACAGCAATGTTCAAAACATTAACACTCATTAAAACAAGAAATGCACAACATTTTCACGCAACCAAAGACCAAAGCAAGCGACTATTGAAACAGCCAAATTGCTTTGGAAACAGCAGCAAAATACTGGAGCTCCAAAAGATATAATCGACGGACTGACAGAACCAAGCGCAGAACCATCAAGAGAACCGGCGGCAAGCGCTGACCCAATAGCTATGACAGGTGGACCAGGAATGGTTAAATCTGCATGATTCATCAGGAAACCCCTGCACTGAGGTTTGAGCCGGAAATACGCCGGTTGTAATTGGACAAATCGGCAGGATATAAAATGACTGTAAACTATATTTTTAATGTCTAAAACATTTGATAACTTTGGAGTAATCTCAGTGCAACAGAGCAATCTGTAATTATAGACAAAGAATTTATGACAAAGTTAAAGCCGAATTTTTGAACAGAGGAGCTATATCCTGACGACGACGAACTAAATAAAGTAAGAGAAGCATTATTTATAAAGTGAAATCTAAACGCTGACATAGTTGGAGTGCGTATGTTATTGCAGGTATGGCGGGTTTGAAATTCCAAAAGTTCAAAAGTGTGGTGGGGAAGTTGAGTCTACGAATTGAGGAACCATTTGCACACGAAAAATTATCGCCAGTGCTTGCAATGCATAACCGTCAGAGATTTGAAGATGGACTAGCTGATGAATTAGTAAAAACTGATGGATTGGGACATACATCTTCATTATATATTAATTTGGCACAGAAAAAGATAGATAAAATTCGGAAGATTGATGAAAAACAGGACGTACATTAATCAATATGCCAGCATCACTTTGGAGCACGGAGGATGTATTCAACTTTAAATTAGAGCCGTCGTACAACACTTGGATGCGGTTCGCGAGTGAAATTCTGTGTCAGAAAATGTGGGAGTAAAACACTTATTAAACGTAGAAACAATTGCAGAAAGAAGAGATGTGTTATGGTTCAAAGTTCCTGATTTATTTTCAAATACGGACCACTTTCCGACAGCTTTAGAAGAATTTGAAAGAAAACCGAAAAAGCATTTTATCGTAACGGATAAAGTATTGGCTGAACTAGGATATACAGAACATATATGTGCAAGTGTTTGACAGCATAGCATATCGATTATAGAATATTCTGAAGTAAAAGAGGATCCAACATTAAGTTCAGCCCAGGCTGGAGCAAAGCAATGCTTGAATATAACCCCTGACATTGTTATCGCTCTGGTGATGATCTGCAATGGACGCTGCTAAAATTAGTGGGTATGTATGAACATCCGTAACTTCGATTTAGAGATTTGGCAATGAGATTTATGGATATTAGAAAGAGAATTGTTGAATTCCTCGGAAATGGGTAAAAAGCTAAATTTGTTGCGTAGCAACATCGGCTGGAACTGGTTCGGAAGTAACTCCATTTTCTAAATTACAGATGATGAAACTGGAATCAAATCCTCTTGCAGATTATGCATTGACACCGAACGTAGCAATAACGATCCTGAACTTATGCTCACAATGCCAAAGGACTTACAGTAGCTCTCGAATTGACGTATTCTCACATGCTCTCGAATCTTATGTTTCAGTTAGGCGACAGAATACAAAACCTTATTCAAAAAGAAGTGCTGAGACTTGTAGGTTCAAATACTTGCGTAATCAGTAGAATTAGGTTCAAAAGCAATTAAAGCAAAAGAAAAATGGCAAATGCCTCTTGTCTTGCAGGAATGGCTTTTTGCAAATGCATTCTTAGGAATAAACCACCTGCTTGCACACAAACTTGGAGGAAAATTCCACGTTCCACACGGTATCGCAAATGCTATGCTTCTGAAGAGGTTATTCGTTTCAATGCGCTGAGGCTCCAACAAAGATGGGATTATCCTCAATACAGATATCCTGATGCAATGCAAAGATACGCTGAAATGAACGATTATCAGGATCTGGCGGAAATACTAGAAAGAAGAAAAAGTAGAAAATTTAATTAAAGGAATTAATGAATTAAATAAAAATAGGAATCCCAGCAAGCATTAAAGAATGGGAGTACCTGAAAAGACTTCTTGGAAGCTGTGGACGAAATGTCACTAGATGCTTTCGATGACCAATGTACCCAGCTAATCCAAGATACCCGCTAATGGATGAATTAAGAGAAATTTACTTGAAAGCTTACTACGGAAAAGAATGGGAAAAATGAAAAAGAAAGAGTTGGAAAAATTTTAGGGTTTTAATCTATGTTTATGAAAATAAAGTAAAAAATGAGGGATTTTCTCAAAATAGAGATTATCCCTTTTTAAATTATTCAGTTTTAATAAATTTAGCAACAAATTTTGTTCCTTTGGTTCAATTTACTTTCAACATCAATACTTGCATTATGCTGCTCAATGATTTTTGCAACTAATGAAGCCCTAATCCAAAACCTTTATTTACTTTTTGTTTCGTGAGTCATTTACTTGGTAAAATCTACCCCAAATAAGATTTTTATCCTCTTCCTGGTATTCCAATTCCATTGTCTTCAATTTCCATAACACAATTTTTCATTTTTCGAATATAATTTTATATTTATTTTTATCTTTTGTAAATTTCATATTGCATTATTAAGTAAATTGTCAAAGCAGTCTTTCAATCATTACTTTATCTGCGTTTATAAATATATTTTGTTCAATATTTTTGAAACTTTTATATTTTTTCACTTAAAAGATTTTATAATCTTCTAATATTTTTCCATTGTTTCTGAAAAATTTATTTTTGCAATTGAATAACAGTCTTTTCTATTTTAGAAAGTTCCATTATTTGATTTATCAGTTCTGACATTCTTTTGCCTGACGCTGAATTACAGAAAAGGAACTCTTTGCTTCTTCCATCAGTGTCTGCATATTCCAGCGAATACTGACTTTCTGTAAGTATAACGCTCACAGGTGTCCGAAGTTCGTGCGAAACATCTGAACTGGAACTGTTTTTCACGTGTATAGGAATTTTTCAAGCGAATTTAGTATTTCATTAAAGGTATCTGCCATCCTGTGTATTTCATCTTTTTCCTTCATCAATTTTGATTCTTTTGGAAAAATCACCGTTTTTGAATTTCGAGCTGTATCTGATATTTTGGCTACAGGATTTAGAGCTTTACAATTCTGTATCCGCTATAAAACTATGATTAACAATAATAATGGACTTAAAATTAAAATTATGTAAAGCAGTTTGCTTTACTTCATCAGATAACTGATTTACTGGAACAATTCCTCTAACCCATTCTCCTCCCGAATTTTTCTATATCGAAATAATAATATTTTTCTCCATTCTTTTTCATAAGTTCTGACAGTGTTTTCTTTTATATTTTAATGTCAAATCAAATCCTCGTGGAGACATTCCGCCCATTTCTATCCCTTCGCTATTGTACTTAACAAAGTAAATCCCTGTCATCAAATTCATCAAACTCATTAGGGATCCGAAACCATTTCAACAGTCATTTCAATTACAGCCTCCATCAATTCTCGATGGTTCAAGTCTCCTGTCATCTTATTTGCAACGGTAAATGATACTGTTAGCATAATCGAAATTAAGATTACTACAAAAACAGTATACCAAAGAGTTACCTTCACGTAATTGGAAAAGTCCCCAAATTTTAGTTTAATTTATTTTCTCAAAACTCAATTATTCCTTTCTTTTCAAAAATTTCCTAATAATTAATTTATTTGAACTAATCCTCTTTTATAACATATCCAAGTCCTCTTTTTGTATAAATTATCTGTTTTCCATTTTTCTATATCTATTTTTTCCTAATATTTTTTTATCAAAACGTCAATTATATTAGAATCTCCTTCATAATCAAAAGTCCCACACATGCTCCTTAATCTGATCTCTGCTTAAAATCCGATTTTTGCTTTTGCATGAGATATTCCAAAACTTCGTATTCTTTTCCTGTTAATTCTATCTGCTTTTCCAGCTCTTGTTACTGATTTTTCTGAAGTATCCAAAATCAAATCTCCTATCACAGCTTATTTGAACTATTTCCATATTTTCTCTCACGACTGCCCTAATTCTTGCCAAAAGCTCATTAAAGTCAAATGGTTTTCACAATATAATCATCAGCTCCCAAAATCAAGCCCTTTTACTTTATCATCTGCACTATCCCTTGCAGTAAGCATAAGAACAGAAGTATGATTTCCTTTATCCCTAAGTTTTATAACTTCAAATCCATCTACTTTTTGGCATCATAATATCCAGAATTGCTAAATCATATTCACTGTATCTCGGACAATCTAATCGCTTCCCCGTCTAGACATGCTATTTACACTATATCCATTTTTTTAGATACCTTGTTACAACATTATTCAAATCATTTCATCTTCTGCCACATAATTTTCATATGAATTTTCCAGATATTTTTAGCAAATGCTAAAATCTTAAGTTTCTATTATTCTAATATATACCAAACCTATTTAAAATTAAACTACTAAAAATTATATAAATTTTAGGGTTTGAGTAAAATAGTCATAATTTCTTTTAGTTTAGCTAGCAGTTTTCACTAATATATCACAATTCAAAATAAAAAGAGAGCAAACTGAAAAACAGTAAATTTTCAATCAACCCTCTGCAAGAATATTTTTATTTATTCTATTAATCTCTTCTGCTTTCCATTTTTACAATTCAACCAGTTACGTGCATCAATATCAAAATTCGTATTCTCATCCATTGTGGTAGATTTCTCCTTCATAGACCATTCTTCCATTTTCTCTATCCAAATGGACTTTCTTTACGTGAACTGTTTTGCTCTCTGGCACTGTCATGCTAACTCACCCTGTGCCCTCGTTCTACTCCAATGTAGCTGTTTGAAGAAACGTTTCTGTTATATTTGATGTTTGCTTTTTATGCTTTTGCAGCTCTACGGATACTCTAATACCATGATTCCTAATAAGTGATATTTAAAATTTTCTTTTCATAATTTTTCCTTCTTTTCATTTAATTTTTGTTTTTGATTTAAAATTTTTGCAAGATATTTATATTGTATTTTAATAATTTTTATTATAATGCTTTACTTCAGTTCCAATCATTTCTCCTGTTGAAGCGTCTATATCAAATTCGTATTTTGAATTATTGTAAAAATTTCGATTTCATAAACTGCTCTTCCATGGTCATGATCTAATTCTATTTTTCTCAAAATGGCTTTGATTAGCTCCTGGTACTTGTGCAAGTGCAATTGATTTTGCTTTTTCCATTGTTATAGTTTGAATTGTTCACATTATTCTTAATATAACGAAGTGTTTGAAATTTCATCTACTTTCCATTTCACAATGTCACCAGTTACAGCATCAATATCAAATTCATATTCCTGTCCATTATAATAAATTTCCCCTTCATAAACCATTCTTCCATTTTCTCCGTCTAAATTGATTTTTTCACGTGGAGATTGCTTGCTCTGGTACTTTTTCAATGCAATATTCATTGCCTTATTTACTCTGATGTAATTATTTTGAAGAAACATTTCTGTTGTATTTATCTGCCTTTGCATTTACAGCTACTGATACTCCTAATACCATGAATTCCTAATAATGTAATACAAAATTTTTCTTTTCATCTTTCTTTCTCCTTTAATATTCATTTATTTTTACTTTTTCTCTACTTATCTTGAATACATTATAAAACAGTTTTATGAATATAAAATGAATGGATTTTTACAAAAAGAACAGTCCTAATTTTTAATTAGAAATATTCCTTTATTTATATTATCACTGTTACGAAGTCCTGTTGCAAGTCCATTTATTGAAATGTGAATGGCTTTTCTCAGTTCTTCTGAATCATCTCCAGCTCTTGAACGTTTTATTAATTCAATTTGTAAATAATTCATCGAGTCAAAAATACGGCAGGACGATTTCGTAGGCTACTCACTAACTCGGGATTATCTGCCAGTAAAACATCATTTCCTGTAATTTCAAGATATCAATTATTTCAAAACCTCACTCTTTTCTATTTCCTTAAAAGATTTTTTGTGCTGTTTCCTGATACACTTGCCAGTTTTTACATATTCTGTGAAAAATTGATAAATCTGTTTTTGATAGAACCATGTCAACATTTGAAATTGTTGAACGGAAGAATAGCCATTCCTTATACATTTTCTGCAAAATTTCCAATTTTTATCATCATTGTCAATCCATTTTTGTGAACGCTGTTCCAACACCATACCATCCTGGGAAGTATTATTCTTGCTTGCGACCAAGAGAATACCATAGGATTGCTCTTAGGCTGTCTAGTGATTGTGTTTTTACGTGAAGATGGTCTTGAACCAATATTCAGCCCTGAAATAAAGTTTATTGGCGTAACTTCAAAGAAAAAGTCTGAAAATCCGTCTGTATTGTAAACTAAGTCACAGTGAGCGTAGTAACTTAATTCTGAGACATTTTCTATTATTTTTCATATTCTTCCAGTCTGCATCTTCCTCTGTCAATGCACTTGATTCAAAGAGCTGCTGAAACCAATGCCTCAGATTTTTAATCCTAAATCAAGTTTCCGTATTTGGCACCAATTACTTCTCCCTGTTCTGTAAGTCTGATTGTTCCATCTGTACTTCCTTCAGGCTGTGCTAAAATGGCTTCGTAACTTGGTCCTCCACCACGTCCTACTGTTCCTCCACGTCCATGAAAGAATAGAGATTTCACATCAAATTCCCGTCCGATTGCAGTCAGCTCTTTTGCGCCTTGTATAAAGACCAGCTTGAACTTAGATATCCACCATCTTTGTTACTATCTGAATATCCTAGCATAACTTCCTGTTTTCGACCTTTTTATCCATCCATTTTTCACTAACGGCAAATTAAAACCATTTTCTCAAAATATCAGGAGCCGCAATTAAATCTTCCACTGTTTCAAAAAAGCGGAACAATCTGTAAATCACAAAATTCATTTCCTTCATTTCCTTTGCAGGTTAGCTCTTTTAGTAAAATAGCTATCTCTAGCATATCTGAAACACTTGTTGCATGAGAAATCAGATTTTTCAATAATTTTACTTCCAAAACGTTCTCTCAAAGATTTTGCCTTTCTGTAAATTGCAAGTTCTGAGGCGAGTATTTCGCTTTGTGGAATTGTCGGATCGCTATTCTAGGATCGTGTTCCAATTCAGCAGTAAAAATTCTCACATCTTATGTCTCTGACAGACTCAAGTAATCTCCTAAAAATATTTGCACTTTTTCAAAGTTCAGTAACACATACTTTCATGAACGTTGGAATCTTGTCTTAAGTCAATTGTTGCAAGGTGAAATCAAATATTTTTGTAGCACTGATTAGATTGTTTAATTTTTCCTTGGTTAAAATTCACTATTATTCTTTTTAAGTGATTCTGCCACAATTACCAAGTCGTTTGTAAAATTCATTAGCTGACTTTGTAGGGAAGGTCAATCCATTTTCTTTTTGGCGGTAATAAGTCACGGTTGTACATCACAATTTGTAGGCTGTTGCAAGAGTCTGTCTGTTATTGTGCAATGCACGACGATATGGCTCGTGTGTTCGATGCGGCGAAACTTGTCCTGAAGCCTCTGCCAGTTTTGCAGTTCTTCAGTACATTTTGTCATTGAAAATAGACATTGATAAATCTCTATAAATTTCTCGAACTACATCCGGATAATGCTGGAACAATTTTTATAGCCTGCTCTTGTGCCGACTGCTCCAGTGTATTTACTGTCAACATAAGGATTTCCGTCCCGATCTCCACGCAATCCACATTCCATAGTAAGTGGAGCAGAGCTGAGATTTTACTTCAGAATTTCCTAATGTTTTTGAAATTTCCTGAAATCTATTCATAAGTCTTGGGATTTCATTAAAAATGTAATGTTGTAATAACTTAGAGCATTGCTTATTTCATCTAGTTACACGTAATTTCAGCTAGCCTCAACATTGCAGTTTGCCACGTATTTGAATACCACGGCTTAAATCATTAAGCCATTCATTTTCATCAATTTGATGAGATTTTTACATTTTCATATTTATCCGGAATATCAGTTAATTTTTGTCAAATCCAAAAATACTTTTTCTTTTGAACTTGCGTTGGATGTGCTGTTAAAACTGGAACAATTGAGACCTTCCATAGCCTCTCAATATTTTATCTTGACTGATTCCTTTTCTTCAAATTTTTAGTGATTTTTCAAGAAGTCCAATTTGCGGCTTGTTGAAATTTTTGCATATCGCTGTTCATGAGTCTGATACACATCTTCAGCAATATTTCGCAAGTGCCGAAAAATCGAAAAACCTCTTATTACACGCAAAATTTTCGCATCAGTAAGATCCGAGACAAAAAGACGATAAATTTTTCTAGCCTCTGTCTTTTTGTGTTTTATAATATTTACTGAAAGCTTCTTTCCAATTTTTCAGTAACCTCCATAAATATGTAAACCCACATATCTAAAAATCGTTTCACCTAGAAGAGTTGCAAAAAGTTCGTTATGAATGATGCAAAACCTCCTGATGCTTATCAAGTTTTCTACTGACAGTAAAGGAGTTATCAGTACATTTTTAAATCCATTTATTTCACACTCTTTCTTTTTAACAATTATACATTTTATCATTTATTCCACAATTTTTAAATATTTCATCTGTTAAATTATACCATAGCCTTTAGATTAAATAGCGATTTCAAATTATTACAAAAATGTGATATAATTTTTAACAAAAATAAGACAAGGCAAAGGAACAATCGCCATCCCTTGCATCCCAGAATGTCTAAGTATGAAATATTCCCAAATTTTATTTGGGAAAGTAGTCTAAACATTTATTATTTGAATAAACCTGGATTACTACGAAATTGAAAACTCCCTTTTTAACAAAGGTTATTACAATTCCTTAAACCAATTATAGTCTAAAAATTTTGAAAAAGCTCAGACAGTCAATTTCATTATCACGACGTTTTTAGTTTGATTATAATAATTAATTTGATTAAAACAAATGTGAAAAATTAAAAATTGTTATAAATTTCGAGATTTTAATTTTTCAGTAAAGACAACTTGTTTGAGCTTTTCTAATGCACTTAAATTGATAATAACTTTATGAGATGAAAATAACTTTTGTTAAAAAGCGAGTTTTGTCTTTTGCTGTAAAAGTGAAATTCGAGAGCCGGAGTGCAGAGGTATGGCGACTGATACCTCTGCTTAAAATAAACTTTAATATAAATAAAAAGAAAAAATTATAGAGTATTTTATTGAAAACTATAAGGATAGGATTTAAAAAATAGGAAAGAAAGAAAAAGAGGAAGAAAATGGATTATGATGTATTGAATTTTATAAAATAATTAATGAACTTGATAATTTATCAAGATTGGAGAAAACAGAAAAAGTTTCGGATATTGATATTATAAAGGAAAAATCACTGGATACAGAACTTATGCTTATGATGGAATGATTGACTTTTATAAGTATGATGATGGATTGGAACTTGCAGGGGCTTGCGGATATTACTAAGATGATGAATTCCATTGATATTATTGGGTCTTGTTGAGTGCTGAGGATTTGGCAGTTCTGAAGAAAAATTTGATGACTTTAGAAATTTCTAAAAGCAGGGCTAAGAATGTCAGGATAAATATAGAACGATTTGGAATCTGTTTAGTGATGTTGAGGGAGTTAAGGATATTGAGAACTTTATTTCCGAAGCTGATTAATGATGAAGAGTATTAAAGGATGAGACTTCGATTGGACTTCGTGATGTGAGAAGGAAGCAGAATATTAATGCATAATATTAAAGAAAAATTTGATGAGCTGATTTCAAATAAAGTACGCAAATGCTATTCAGGAAAGAATAATAACACAAAGAAACGACAGATATGTAATTGCTGTAAAGACAGATTTTAAAGGACTTATTAAAGGAATAGAACACGATAGGTCTGGCAACAGGAAGCTACAGTTTACATCGAGCCTTTAAATATTGTTTCATTAAATAATAAATTACGTGAATATGAGGCTCGTGAGCGTGAGAAATTAGAAAAATACTGCTTAGAATTACAGAACTGAAACGAAAAAGGAAGAAATTCGGAGATTAAAGAAATTTTGGAAAAGACTAGACTTTCATTGATGCAAAAACAACTTTATTCATGTTAATAAGAAATGTATCGTTCGAAAAATTATTAACAAGGAATATTTTGAAACTGGTTGAAGCAAGACATCCACTAATTGATGAAAAACTAGCAGTTGTGCTGATTAACTTTTGAACTTGGGAACTCTGAAAATATAATGCTTATTACGGGGCCTAATACTGGTGGGAAAACAGTAACATTGAAAGTGGCTGGACTTCTTACAATTATGGCATTGTCTCGGTATCCCAATTCCTGCAAATGAAAAACTGAAATTGGGTATTTTCACAATGTACTGGCTGACATTGGGGACAGAACAAAGTCTTGAGCAAAACTTATCTTCATTTTCAGAGCATGTGAGCAAAATAAAGATATAATTGAAAATGCAAACAGTAAAATCACTTGTATTAATGGACTGAGTTAGGAAGTGGAACTGATCCAATGGAAGGGTGCTTTTGCAATGGCAATCATTGATTACTTGAACAAAAACACATCTCAATAATCACAACCATTACAGGCAGTAAAAGACATGCCTTTAACACAACAGGAATTAAAAGTGCCTCAATGGAATTTGATGTGAAACATTGTCTCCAACGTACAGACTGCTGGAAGGAATACTGGGGAGAAGTAATGCCTATACTGCAAGAAAATACGGAATTAGTGACGAAGTAATTGAAAATGCGAAAAGTTACATAAGTGAAGACACAGCGTGTCGAAGAAATGCTAAAATCAATAAAGGAAAAATGATGAGCTGGAAAACAATGCAGGCACAATTAGAAGAACAAGAACTGAACTTGACAAGCAAAGAGCATTTATGAGACAAAATATGATAAAACTTGAAAAATGAAAAATAAAAATTATAAAACATGCCTACGAGGAAGCTGATAATTACTTGAAAAACATGCAGGCAAAAGCCAAAAACCTAATTGACAAAATTAACAGCGAGGAATCTAAAAAGAAGATGCCAAAAATGCTCAAAGAAGCCTGAATATGCTACGTGAATCATTCTATTAGCAGATAAAAGAAAAATATAAAAGAAAAGAAAGTTGTTACTCAAAACGTAGATTTTGCCGTTGGAGAAGAAGTGCTTTAGTAAAACAATGAACCAAAATGGAAAAATACCTTGAAAATAATGCCAAACAACCGTATTCAAGTGCAAACTGGAATATTAAAAGCTGGTTGTATCAACTGACGACATTGTGAAATTCAAAGAGAAAAACAAACAAATTCAAAAACTTGCTTCATTAAAACGAACTTCCCAAGTACGAGGAGAATCGACTTGCGTGGAATGAATGCCGATGAAGCAATCGCTAGAACTAGAAACATATATGGACAGAGCAATGCTAACAGGCTACCACGAAATCTCACATAATCTACGGAGAAAGGAAACAATGGTTCTAAGATCCACTGAATACCTAAGAACTTCAAACATGTGTAACAGAATTTAAAGATGCTAATCAAAAATGAAGGTGGAATTTCAGTACGGTGGTTACTTTGAAGTAGGACATTTGATTTAGAACTTTTGGCTATGAAAAGTAACAAGAGGATGTCTTAATATTGAGAGAAATATCTGAAGATTTTTGATTTTCCAACATTGAGAAATTTTAGTTGAGAGTTTTAAATAATGTAAAAATCGAGGGTTTTAATGGGAAAAGTAACTATAATATTTTATTATTTGGGAACATTGCTTTTTCAGCAAATTATCCAAAAGAAAAATAATACGAATTATTGATGAAAAATATGAAATGTATTCCTGATAAAAAAAGAAAAAAATCGGAATAACTAAAATTAAATGAACCAAAAATAAATTAAAAAGTTTTTCAAAAGCAGGGAGAATAAAAAATGAAACTTTACAACACAATGACAAATAAAATTGAAGAATTTAAGACAATAGAAGAAAATAAGGTAAAAATGTATGTTTGCGGACCTACTGTCTATAATTACATACATTTGGGGAATGCACGTCCGATTGTGGTTTTTGATACGTTGGCACGATATTTTAAATATAAAGGGATGGAAGTTGATTATGTGCAGAATTTTACGGATGTGGATGATAAGATTATAAACAAATCAATTGAAGAAGGAATTTCTGCAAGTGAAGTTTCAGAAAAATATATAAAGTGTTTTTTTGAAGATATTAACAGGCTGAATATTCTTGAAAGTGTGAAAAGACCTTAAAGGTTACTGAGAATATGGAGGAAATTATTGAGATTATTCAAAAATTGATTGATAATGGGTTTGCTTATGAGAAAGATGGGGATGTTTATTTTGAGGTGAAAAAGTATAAGGATTATGGGAAATTTGTCGAATCAGAAAATTGAGGAGCTGGAACTTGGGGCTAGGATTGATGTATCAGAAATAAAGAAAAATCCGATGGATTTTGCACTTTGGAAGAAAAAAAAAAAAGATGGAGAGCCGTTTTGGGAATCGCCTTGGGGACAGGGACGTCCTGGATGGCATATAGAATGTAGTGCGATGGCAAAAAAATATCTTGGGGATACATTTGATATTCACGGTGGTGGACAGGATTTAGTTTTTCCGCATCATGAAAATGAGATTGCCCAAAGCAAGTGCGCTTATCATGGAAATTTTGCAAATTACTGGCTTCATAACGGATTTATTCAGATAAATGGCGATAAGATGTCAAAATCGCTAGGAAATTTCTTTTTGCTTCGTGAAATACTTGAAAAATTTTCTGGGAATGTAGTAAGGCTTTTTATTCTTAGTACGCATTATAGAAAGCCGATTAACTTTTCATTTGAGAATATGGAGGATACGAAAAAGGCGTTACAAAATATTGTGAAATCAATGAATAAATTTGAGGCTATAATTGGCAAATATAAGAATGAAAAAACAGCAGAAATTAAGAATTTGGATTTTTCTCAAAAAATTGATGAGTTTGATAAAAAATTTGAAGATGCGATGGATGAGGATATGAATACGCCGCAGGCATTGGCGACTATTTTTGATCAGATTAGGGAAACGAATAAATTTATTTCTGTAAATAAAGATGAACTTTTCTAAAAATTTATTCTGAAATAGAAAAAAATCTTATGAATCTTTAAAAAGAAAAAAATAGGAAAATGTTTTTTTGGAATAGAAATTGAAATGGAAAAATTCTGCAAAGGAAGAAGATGGAGAAAAATATGGAATTGACTAAAAAAATTAATTGAATTGCTGATAAAAATTACGAAGTGAGGCAAGAAGCGAGAAAAAAATTTTCAAATTATCTGATGAAATTCGGGATGAATTGAAAGGGTACTTGGAGTAGAAATTAAGGATAATCGGGATGGAACGACAGATTATGACTTTATGTAATTTGAGATTGAATTTGAACAGAATCTGAAAAATTTTGGAAAAATGAGGAAAAATATGAAAAATATTTTAATTGGAGTTACAGGAGGAATTGCAGCATATAAGTCAGCTGGGATTGTGTCGCTTTTGAAAAAGAAAGGATATAATGTAAAAGTTGTGATGACTGAGAATGCTACGAAAATCATTGGACCTTTGACTCTTGAAACTTTATCAAGAAATAGGATTTATGTGGATATGTGGGACAGTAATCCGCATTATGAGGTGGAGCATATTTCACTTGCGGATTGGGCGGATGTTGTTTTGATTGCACCTGCGACTTATAATATAATTGGAAAAGTGGCAAACGGGATTGCAGATGATATGCTTACAACAGTTATTTCTGCTGTTTCAGTAAGAAAGCCAGTATTTTTTGCTTTGGCAATGAATGTGAATATGTATGAAAATCCGATTTTAAAAGAAAATATTAATAAGTTAAAATCTTTTGGTTATAGGTTTATTGATGCAGAAGAAGGCTTACTTGCTTGCAATTATAGTGCAAAAGGAAGAATGAGCGAGCCAGAAGATATTGTCGATGAAATAGAAAGATACAGTATTTTTTCAAAAATAAAAAATTTTGATACTGCACTAAAAGGGAAAAAAATTCTTATAACAAGCGGAAGAACAAAGGAAAATATTGATCCTGTAAGATACTTGTCAAATAATTCAAGTGGAAAAATGGGATATTCACTTGCTCAGGCGGCTGCTGATTTGGGAGCAGAAGTAACGTTAATTAGCGGTCCTACGGATTTGAAAGTTCCAAATGGACTTGAAAACTTTATTTCTGTGGAATCGGCGTTGGAAATGTATGAGAAAGTGGATGAATATTTTAAAAATACCGATATTTTCATAGCTTGTGCGGCAGTTGCTGATTATAGACCAAAGGAATACAAAAAGGAAAAAATAAAGAAATCTGATGCGGATCTTGTTATAGAATTGATTAGAAATCCTGATATTTTGCTAGAGATGAGCAAGAAGAAAGAAAAACAGCTATTAGTTGGATTTGCGGCAGAAACTAACGATATAAGGGAAAATGCCTTGAAAAAACTGGAAAAGAAAAATTTGGATATTATAGTGGCAAATAATGCATCTGTAATGGGCAGCGATGAAAATGTGATTGAGATTATTAAAAAAGATAGGACTTCGGTGGAAATTAGTCAGAAAAGTAAGATTGAGTTGGCTTATGATATTTTGAATGAAGTTATTTTTGAGTTGAAAAAGAGATAAAGTTTTTTGAAATTATGGATGTGTAGATTTTTATAAGTTCATTGATTTTTGTAAAAGGGAGAATAAATTATGAAATCTGAAAAACAAAAAGATAAAAAAAGTGTACATGTTGTATCATAGAGATGAAAAGGATGACGATAAATTAATAGGATTTTTTTCAACAAAGGAAAAGGCATTGGAAATTGTTGATAAATGGAAAGAAATGAAAGGTTTTAGGGATTTTCCTGAAGGATTTAAAAATTAGAACCATGATAATTGGGAAAAAAATTACTACACAAAAAGGGTTTAAATCTAAAAAGCCTTAAATAATTAGGAGAAACTATGGAAATATGGATTTTTATCACATGGATATGATTATGGAGATGTCTATGATAAATATAAGTGGAATGACGAAGCAAGGTTTTTTTAGGTGCCTATTATACAAAGGAAGAAGGATTGAAGGCACTGGAAAAAAATATAAAAAAATCAAAGGATTTTTGTTCACATTTGGATGGGATTCTGGCTAGAAAAAGCATCATTTGGATAAATATGCTGGATGGGAAAGATGGTTATGTTACTTATTATAAAGAAGATGAGGTAAAAATTGATAATTCAAAAAAATCAAAAATTATATGTACTTTCTCATTTTTTTATTATACTGGTAAAGATAAAATAAAAAGAAAAAACATCGAATTTTATCAGTATGTTTGTCAAAATTAGAAGCTAGGAAGAAAAATAAAGGAATATCAGAAAAATAGAAGGATTTTTCTTCACATATTTCTAATTTTTTTACATTGAAGAATATATTTTGGATGAAGAAAAAAACTAAATAAAAGAAGGAGTGGCTATACAAATTTAGCGAATTAATGTTATGGATAATGAAAAGAAAAAAATTTAAATAGAGTTTTGAATGAAAAAAAGAAAAATTTAGAAAAGAAAAAAATTCAAAAATCTAGAAAAAAACAGGAATAATTTTAGGAATAACGGCTTTTATTGATTTTAGGAATTATAATTTTTAGGGGATGATATTTGGCAGAAAAAAACATTAATTTTGGAAATATTGCGACTGAAGATGAAGATGATAAAAATTTTTTTAGAATTAATCCAGTAAAAAAATCCACAGGTTACGTATTACAATTTTCGTGGAGAAGTTTATCCTGACTGGGCTAAATTTGGGCTTACTCGAAGCAATGGAGCAAGAGGGCATCAAGGAATTGATATTTTTGCATTGCCAGGGAACGGATGTTTATGCTGTGCTAGATGGTAAAATTGTGGACATGTATGTAGATAAGAAAGGATATGGGTTAAATCTTTATTTGGAAGTTGATCCAAAGGAACTTGAAAAAATAAAAAGAAAGAATTATAAACCGAAATTAAGTGCTAGAGAAATGGATTACAGCAGTAATTATAATCCAAATACAATGCAAATAAAATATATTAGATATTGTCATTTGAGTAAAGTGAACGTAAAAATTGGAGATACTGTAAAAGCTGGACAAGTGATTGCCAAGACAGGGACAACTGGAAATGCGAGCGGAACTCATGCTCCTCATGTTCATTTTGAAATAGCTTTTGAAATGCGTGGAAAGAGGACTTACAAACAGAGTCGATCCAGAAATGTACTTTAAAATAAAAAATGGAAATCAAATGACAAAACAGGAAATAAAGATACAAACTGAAGCGGCTAAAACAGAATGGTTTGAACCAAAAGGCTATGATATTGGATTTAGAGATAAGAGTATATTTTTTTAGAAAAAGATGATTTGCATAAAAATGAAAAAAATAATAGATAAAGCTAAAAATGACAAAAATTTAAAAAAAGCAGACTTAAAAAAGGTAAAAAGAAAATAAGGCGAAAAGAGCAAGGGACATTAAATCTCTTGCTTATTTATTATATTTTTTTATTTACAATGAACGTTTTTTAGCTTCCAAAACCCTGTCTAAAATCACAATCGCCGTAGCCGCCTCCAATACTGGCACTGCTCTCGGCACTATTATTGGATCATGTCTTCCATGCACTTCCAAAATATCATTTTTTTCTTAGTTTCAAGATTCACAGTTTTTTGAACTTTTTCAATCGAAGCTGTCGGCTTTATCGCCACTTTAAATGAAATTGGCATTCCAGTCGTTATTCCACCTATAATTCCACCATTATTATTTGTAAATGATTTTATTTCTCCATTTTCATCAAAATACATCTCATCATTTGCTTCATATCCAGTCATTTCTGTAATTCCAAAACCTGCCCCAAACTCTATTCCCTTTGTAGCTGGGACGGAAAAAATCATTCTCGAAAGTTCACTTTCCATCGACTCAAAATACGGATCTCCTATTCCTGCTGGAAGTCCTGTAACCATAATTTCTACAATTCCACCAAGCGAATCCTTTTCTTCCCTAGCTTTTTCCACAGCCTTCTCAATTCTTTCCGCAATTTCCTCGTTCAACACAGGCAAAGTCATATTTCTCAATTTATCAATATTTTCCTGCGTAATATCACTTTCTAAAAAATCCCTATCTTTAATATCCTTCACCGATTTAATATGTGCCGCAATCAAAATTCCCTGCTCCTTTAAAATCTGCTTTGCAATCGCCCCAGCAAATACCAACGAAGCTGTTATTCTACCAGAAAAATGCCCACTTCCCCTAATATCATTAAATCCATTATATCTGTTAAATCCACTCCAGTCTGCATGTCCCTGGTCTAGGTTTTCTCTTCAATTCGCTGTAATCTTTTGACCGCTGATTAGAATTTCTAACAATCATCGCAAGCGGCGTTCCAGTCGTTCTCCCATCAAAAAATCCACTCAAAATCTCAAATTCATCCTTTTCCACTCTAGGTGTTGTCAATTTTGATCTCCCAGGTGCTCTTCTTTTCATTTCCTGCGAGATAAATTCTAAATCTAGTTCAGTTCCCGCTGGAATTCCGTCAATATTTACTCCCAATGCCGTTCCATGCGATTCTCCAAACAATGAAATTCTATAATTTTTTTTCCAAAAATTTGCTGCCATTTTTTCCTTTTCTATTTTCCCACATTTTTATTTATCATCATTTTTACAACAAAAATCTTTTCCATTTACAAAAACTGCCTCATTATTGCTTATTGGAAGCAAATTTAATTTATTTTCATAAATTTTTATAGTTTCTTTTGTACTTTCGACAAATGGAAATTCATTATTATGTGCAAAAATATAAAAATCTGTAATATTCATTGCTTCATAATTATCTAAATCAGAGCAATATCCTTATTATCCATTATCTGATTGTATTCTATATTTTTTTAGAAGTAATAATCGCTCCAGCCGATTCTCCTATATAAAAGCATTCCATTTGAAATTTTGTCTTTAATAGTATCTAAAAATTTTTTTACGTTTTTAGTTCCTGCAATAGATAAAATGTATTTCCCACCTGATACATACAAAATTTTTGTATCCTTCAATATATTTTCTATTTTTGTTTTTCTGTTTTTGAAATATCTAAAAATATTTATTGAAAATCCCAATTTCAAAAATGTCTGCTCAGCTTCGTCTACATATCCTTTATAATCTTCAGTGTTTGAAGCAGTAGGAACAAACGTAATTTCTTTTTCGGTACATCTTTTAAAAAATTCTTTCACTAAATTTTTTTGTTCCTGCTAAATATGATGTCAAAAAAATAATTTACTCATATAAATTCCCTTTTCCTAACGGTCTCAACAAAATTTAATTAAATTTTTACATCCGTATATTCTATTAATTTTCTATCTCATTTAAAAATTTTTTTATTTTAGATTTTACCATTTTTAACTTATTTTTCTATTACAAATAAACTTTATCTTTCTAGAAAATCTTTTTAACAATCTTTCTATTTTCTCCACCCATTTTTCACAAAAATCATCCCGAAAATGCGGATAAGATTTTCTAACACTTTCAGCCTCTTCCAGAATTATTTCCTTTTTCACATCTTGTTGAAGCAATCGCAAAGCGACATTGCAATTCTATGGTCATTCCAAGCATTTACTGTAACTCCACCTGTAAATCCTTCTACACCTTGAATAATCAAACTGTCCCCTTCCTCAGCTACATTCGCTCCAAGTTTATTCAGTTCTGTCTTTATTGAAGTTATTCTATCTGACTCCTTTATTCTAAGTCTTTCCCCATTAATAATCCTAGTTTCCCCTTCACTCAAGGCACCTAGCACAGTCAAAATTGGTGCAATATCAGGACATTGCGAAATATCAATTACTGTTCCTTTTGTTTTAGAAGGCTTAACAATCACATAATCATCAAAAATCTCAAGATTTTGCCCCCATTCTTTCAACAATTTCTATTATTTCCCTGTCACCCTGCAGCGAGTTCTTATTCACATGCAGGCATTTCACTTCATTATCCTTGTTTGCAGAAATTATTCCAGCCACAATCCAGAACGCCACTTGCGAATAATCCCCCTCAACAGTATAATCAAACGGCTTATAAATCTGATTTCCCCTTATATCGAAAACTCTTATAGTCATTGTTCACAATCTCAATTCCTGCCAGTTTCAATATTTCCAATGTCAAATCAATATATCCCTTTAGACTCCAGATTCTTATTAATAGTCAGCTTTGAATCTCCGTCCAAGAGTGGCAAGGCATACAAAAGTCCCGTAATAAACTGTGAACTTATATTCCCGTCAATTTCATAATTTCCTGCCTTCAATTTTCCATTTACTGTAAGTGGCAATTTTCCATTCTCATTTTTATAAAAAATTCCCTGTTTATCAAAAATCCTATAATACGAGTCAAGCGGTCTGTCCACCAGTTTCCCCTTTTTCCATCGAAAATCAGTTCATTTTCACTTGTAATCCCAATCGGTATCAAAAACCTGATTGTAGATCCCGACTCATTACATTGTACATATTTATCTTTTGGAACGACTTTTCCGCCATTTCCGATAATTTCAAGAGAACTTTCCTCTCGATTGATTTTCGCTCCCCAGTTTTCCATAATATCCGTTGTTGTTGTAATATCCACCGAGAACTTCAAATTATCAATCTTTGACTTTTTCCCGCCTTCAGCTAATGCAGCTGCAGTACCGCCCTGTGCGAATAGCTTTTTAGATGGCGGATTTCTATTGTACCATTTAATATGCTTGGTTTTTATTTTCTATTTTCATAATTTAATCCTCTATTCTTCCTCAAGAATTTTGATCAAATTCCTCTTTACTTAGCAAAACTGTTTTTATATGTACTTGCAAAAATTTGCTCATTATCTTCCGGCAACGTGTATTCCACCAAAGACTGATTTTTCCTGACACAGTACTATTCCAATTGTTTTATTTTTCATCATCTAATTTCATTTCTCTGTCATAATAATTTACATACATCTGCATTTGTCCCTATATCCTGATGTTTTAATTTACCCAATTTTCAAGTCAATTAGGACAAAGCATTTCAAAAAGTCTGTTATAAAACTAAATCAATGTAAAAATGCTGTTCATCAAAAAGATATTCGTTTTGTCTACCTACAAATGTAAAGCCCATTCCTAGTTCCAACAAAAATTTTCCAATTTGCTTTATTAATTTTCTCTCCAGCTCACTTTCTGAATAGCTAGACTGTTACGGCAATCCTATAAATTCAAGTATATATGATCCTTTATCAAATCCTGTGGCTTTTCTATAATCTGTCCTTTTTGTGATAGTTCAGAACTTTATCTTTATCTCTACTTAAACCTCAACCTCGTATACAACGCACTATCAAACTGTCTTTCTAGTTCTCTTAAACTCCAATTATTTTTAACAGCCTCTCAATTTCATAAAATTTTCCTTTCATCAGGATTTGAAATTCTACTTAATTTCACGTAATGCGACCAGCTTAGTTTGAATTGGTCAGACAGTGTCTGACCTTTTTCGAGAATCAAAACTAAATAAAAACTTCTTATTTTGCTTCAAATTTGTTAATGAAAATCCTTTTTGTATTTTTCAGTCAACTTTTTGAGATAATATTTTTAAAATTTTCTTTCCATATTCTGCCCCTATTTTTCACCTTTCTGCTCTTCCTCAACTATCATTCTTCCTATCTCAAAAATACGTCAAAACCATTGCTGATTAACAGTTGTGACAACTTTTTCTTGCATTTTCCAACAAATCAATTACATTTTTCACTATTTCCATATTTTCAATTTCTCTCTTTTCATTATTTCTCCCCTTTTATAAATCCTTTTTTAATTCATCGGACACTATCTGCTACATTTCTGATAAACTGTCTCAAAAATCTCGCTTTCCTCGTTAATTCTCCTTACTATCTGTTCCTTTTTCTCAGCTTTTTATAAAAGCAACTACAGATACAATCACAACTAAAATTATCCAAAGCCCAATCTTTATATATTTCACTACTTATTTTAAAGACTCCCATCCACAATAAGATAAACCTTCTAAAAAATGGTAATTTTTGCTCTTTTTCAAATAATAAGCTACCAAAACTTCATCAATAAAAATATACTGCAATCATGGAAAAATTGTAATTACAGGAATTCCTTTGTAATATCCCTCATTGGCAAAGCTCATATTTTTGGATTTAGTAAATTTTCATTTTAGCATTTTGCTCCAAATTTACTTTGACGTATAGGTTTGGCAATATTTTTCTTTCTGTCTCTGTCTTTTTAATTTTTATTTCCAAATATCCAGCCACTATAAAAATATAATTATAGAAATTATTTTATATCCTAAAAATCATCGAAAATCCCTAAGCAGATCATAGTTGCAACAATAGAACTTAACCCCGCAAATAAAAATTCCATTTAAATATCTCTTCATAAATATACCTTTCATCTAATTTTTATTCAGTTTTTCTATTAAAAAGACTAGCAGATTTTTCACAGAAAATCTCATTTCATTCAAAAGCTAAAATAATATTATTATTTAAATCCTTTACAAATATCACTCCATCTGATACACCAATTATATATTCTTCCCAGTTATATATTTCATCATCAAATGTAATATTTTCTTTCGAAACTTTATTTTTCTTTTAAATTATCAAAATTCTCAATTTGCTTCTTGTCTGAGAAAAACTGAAACTCAATTTATGTGATTTTCTAAATGGAAAATTCCTCATTTCCTCCATTTTCAATATTTTCTAATGCACTCGGATAATTCTGTTTACAAAATCTTCTTGAAATAAAATCAAAAGCATCTTTTTCTATATCCCGCTGCATTGATTTTTCCCACTTTCCTTCGTTAGATTTGATGGCTGTAAATGTATTTCCCACCATGTATACTTCCTTTCGAAAGAAAATATTGCAAATTTTTATAATAATTTTTCATTTTTCCCTACACTAAAACCATCATCGTAAAAATAAATGTTTGGATATTTCTTTTTATAATGCAACACAAAAAATCTACTATACCCAATATAATTAATAAAACTATAAAAATCACAACAGTAGAAACATAAAAATTTCTGCTAATTTCAACTGTAAATAATAAAACTACTCCTATATTTAATACCAGCAAAGAAATTAAAAATTTTGCTGAATTAAAAATAATTTTTAACCAGTTCGCCTTTTTCCACTTTTTAAAATTTTCCTGTAACATATTTTTCACTCCTTCACTATTTTCAAATAGGTCAGACACTGTCTGACCTTTTCAGATCCTTTACTTAACTATTTTCATTTTTAAAACCTAAAATTTACTCAAAATCTCCCTTTTCCCCAATCTTCATAATCTCAACTTCCCCAATCTCTTCAGAAATCACAAAATTAATTCCATCACTCGTACTTTTCTTATCCCTTTTCATAATTTCAGAAATCTTATCTTTCGGATATTCAATCTCAGTCGAGTAAATTCATGTTTCAACAGTTTTTCAATTTTTAAAAATTCATTCTTTTAGTAAATCCTTTTTCTCCAATTTTTGTATGTCTACCATGTCCAGCAGAAATTGCTTCTCCATATGAATATTTCTCATAATTTGTAAACTGCTCTATCGCATGTCCGATAGTATGTCCAAAATTCAATATCATTCTCAAATTACTTTCCTTCTCATCTTTTTCCACAACTTCCTTTTTATCTCACATGAACGGTAAACAAGCTCATTCACATACTTTCATCAGATGTTCACGCAATTTCTTTTATAATTTTCATCATCTTGAGAACCATCTACTGTTTCCACAATTTCCACAAGTCTGTCGAAAAACTTCTTATCATAAATACATCCATATTTCACAATTTCCGCAAATCCGTCATAAAAATATCTGTCTGTCAATGTATTCAAAAAATAATTGTCAATTAAAAACAAGTTTCGGCTGATGAAACGCCCCAACAAGATTTTTCCCTCAGGCAAGTCAACACCGACTTTTCCACCAACACTGCTGTCAACCTGTGAAACTATTGTCGTCGGTATCTGTATAAATCCAATACCACGCATATAGCTAGCAGCCGCAAATCCAGCAATATCTCCAACAACTCCGCCACCAAATGCAACAACCATATCTTTTCTTGTAAGCCCTGCATTTACCATTGTGAGAATAAATTCCTGGCATTATACCAATATGCTTTATTTTTTTCTCTCCAGCTTCAGCACATAAATTGTATAATCAAAAGCCTTTAAACATCTTCTCATACTGATTCTATAAATTTTATCCACATTAGAATCAGTAATCACAAATAATTTTTGCCATTATAAATTTTTTCGATATACTCAGGAAATTTCTCAAAAATTTCTTTCCAATTACAATATCATAAGAATTTTCCTCTAATCCAACATTCAATATTTCCATAATTTTTCTCCATTTCCTCTTCTTTAGTGTATATTAAAAATATGTAAAACCACTAAATTCTGTCATTTAAAAGTGATTTTTACTATATAAATTTTTATTTCAAATTATATCTTTTTCAAGTTCCCTTTTTTATATAAACCGACTCGAAAATTCTTCTTTAACATCTCATTATGATTACATCATAAGTTTTTCCATAATCTCAACTGCTTTTCGCAATCTTCTAACTTCCTTAAAACCAGCTTTTTGTATATAAATTATAGCTGCTTCATTATATTCAAATACACTTAACGATATATTTCTCAAATTTAAAAATGAAAATCATAGTCAAGTATTAATTTTACAGCTTCTATTCCATATCCTTTTCTTTGATAATTAGGATTTCCAAGCATAATTCCCTATTACTGCTGTGCGATTTAGTAAATCTACTGAATTAAATCCAATATTTCCTAGAAGCTCGTCATTTTTCAAGTAATCTAACAGCAAACATTTTTCTTTTTGCTGAAATTAAAAATTCCTTTTCACTTTCGAAATCTATGATATTAGTATAAGAAAGATAGCTCAAACCAACCGAAACTTTTATATCATTAACCATTTCAGCATATTCTTCAACATCATCAAGAGAAATTGGCGAAAGATAAACATTGTCCTAACTAATGTTTTTTAAAAATTTTTTATTTTCAAAATTGTTTTTCCATTTTATTCCTCCCGAATCAATTTTTCCTTTAGTCAATCTTTTTCTCGCCGTTTTTGTTGAAATTATAAATTTTTCCTTTAAAGTTCCTAAATCATTATCATTCAATGCATCTTTTATTACATCTAGTTCTCTTTCAAACTGCTGTATCATCTTTTAAGAGATTTATTACCTATAAAAAGTTCTGCCCACAAATCCTCGTTTATTTTCGCAATTCTCGTCAAATCCCGATAAGAATCCCCAATAAAACGATTCGTATCGTACTTTTTCACTATCACTATTTACAAGCGAAACCGCAATTGCGTGGGTAAGCTGGCTCGTAAACTGCAATAATCTCATCGTGTTCCTGTGCCGTAAAGAAAACTGACTTTCTTAAAAACCCCATGCATTTTACAATTTTCTGAGAACAGTTCTAGATTTTTCTTTTTATTTCTCATCCTTAACAATTATATAATTGGCATCTTTAAAACACTCTACTATCTGCAAAAATCAATCCCACTTTTCTCACGTCCTGCTACTAGGATGTCCAAAATGAAGTCAATATTTCTTCCACTCTTCTCAATAATTGGATCAATATCTTTAATAATTTTCTCTTTAATTCCAACAACATCCGTAATTATGGCATTTTCCTTAAAATAATTAATATTATTCACAAAAACGAGCTTCATCAAATTTGGATAAAGAGTAATTACCACAAAATCTGACTTTTCAAAGGTTCTTTAGTTTCTAGAAATCCTTTGTTTATAATATTTTTCTCTGCCTTCTTTATCGTTTCCTCATCAATATCAATTCCATAAACAGTCTTAATACCAATTTCCTTAAAACTTTGTGCAAAAAGCTGCTCAATTACTCCAGGTCCTACTATTGTTACTGTTAAATTTTTCTATTTTTCAAAATTGTAAAACACCCTTTTTACAAATTTTCTTATGACAGCCACTTCAATTTAAATATTATATGAAAAAGTATCAAAATTTTTAATTATTCCACCAGCTTACTTTTGCTTTTCAATTTTATTTTTCTTTTCCTCTGTTCTTCCTTGCGACTTATAAATTTCTATTAACATATTTTGCTCGTATGTTTTACCATCAGTTGCATGCTTAAATGCCATAGAATTTTATACGCCTTTTCAGCAATCAAAAGTACCTTGTAAAAATACATATCTCATTCTAATCCAGCAATCTCTAGCATCAAATTTTTGAGTTTTTATTCGATATTTTTCTATTGCCAATTTGTAATACTTTATGGCATTTTCATAATTTTTGAGTTTTTATAATCATACATTTGGGCTAATGAAGCATAAATCAGGTTGATAGTCTTCTAATTCAATTAACTGTAAATAAGTTTTTCTGCTAAATCATATTTTTAAACTTACATAAGAATGCTAACATTCTCAAATCTCTAACATCACCTGTTTCCTTAGTATTTGTCATATTCTTGTAATTTTGTTCACCAAAAACTTTTTATCTTTCTTCTGTCTTTCTAAAGTTTCTTGAGCTGGTTTATATCCTTTATCAGCAGCTTCTTTTAACAATTTATTTCCTTTTTCATCTTGTTTTTATCCAAATATAAAAATTCTCCCGATCGTTTAACGCTTTTATATCACTGATTTTATTAATTCATTATACGTTCAATAATCTTCTAATTCTTTAGTTTTCTCTATATTTACTTTTTAAAACTGAAAGCACTATTGAATCTCTCCAATACCTATAGAATGAAATAATTTTTCTTTTGTTTCTCTACTATTTCCTAAGTTATTATTTTCTTTTTCATATTTTTAATAATAATTTTCAGATTCTTCAAATTTTCTATTTCGCAAATAACAATCACTTAATTTTAACAGTGAATCCTTTATCTCCTTTTTCAATTTGCTTTAATATTGTTTTCTTCTTTAGTATAAGTTTCTTTAGAAAAGAATTAATCGATTAAAATTAGTAATAATAGCCACTTTCTTTTCATTTTTACAACCTTCTAATAAATTTATTTAAAACTTTTCCCAACATTCTGTAATCTTCTCCACATCCTGCATCAAGTCATCAAACACTTCAAATTTCAATGATTGAGGCCCATCGACATATGCCTTGTCTGGCTCAGGATGTACTTCTACCGTTAATCCATCTGCTCAACAGCAATTCCTGCCATCGCAGGAGGTTTTACCATCCAGTATTTTCCCAGTTGCATGAGCTGAATCTACAATTATTGGCAAATGTGTCAATTTTTAATCATAGGTACTGCATTCAAGTCTAATACATTTCTGTATGCTGTTTCATAAGTTCTGATTCCTCTTTCACAAAGAACTACATTTCATTTCCGCCAGCCAAAAATGTATTCTGCCGACATTAACCATTCTTCTATTGTTGCACTCAATCCTCTTTTTAACAATACTGGAATATTTGTTTTCCCAACTTCTTTCAGCAAATCAAAATTTTGCATATTTCTCGCACCTAACTGAATCATATCAAGATGTGGACCAAATTCATGCAATTGAGCGATTGACATAACTTCGCATATTATTGGAAGTCCTGTTTCTTCTTTTGCTTTTTTCATCAATTCAATACCTTCCATCCCTAATCCTTGAAAGGCATAAGGCGATGTTCTGGGTTTACAACTCCACCTCTTAAGATATTTGCTCCAGCGGCTTTTGACTGCTTTTTGCTGTATCAATAATTTGTTTTTCATTTTCCACAGAACAAGGTCCTGCCATCATCACAAAGGCTATTTCCCCCAATTTCTACATTTCCCTACTTTTACAATAGTATCTTCGGTTTAAATTTTCTCTATCTCTTATAAGGCTCTTGTACTCTTTGCACATCCAGCACATAATCTAGCGACTGAATATGTTTTATATCAATAGTACTGATATCTCCAACTAATCCTAAAATTGAATATTCTTTGCCATTAATCAATTTAACACTCACATTATTCTCCGTTTTCCAATCTATTTACTAAATTTTTCCAAGATTTTTCATATTCCGCCGTCTACTTTAATAATCATCATTTTTCTCCTATCTTATTTTTGATTTTTATTTATAAAACTTTTTGAATAAATTTCAAACTATACCTACAACTACAGCCTTTCCTATAAATTACCATAAAAACATCTCATTATCCGCTCTGAACACTTCATATTCTACTTTTATACTAACTATAAAATTTGACTAGTGTAGCTTTATTCTCAATTTTTACAAAGACATTCTCGTACACTTTAATATTTTCCTAAAATTTTTGTAAACTTACTTCGCATTTTTAAATATATTTTGCTTCAAAAATAACTTCTTCAAAAGTTAATTTCTTTGTATTCCATAATTTTCTTGCTCTGAAACTCAAGTAACAATGTTTTCAATCTTTTTATTACATTCCCTAGTTTTTTTAACCTAAATTTTTGTACTCTCTTAAAACAACTTTAGAGAGGATAATATTTATACATAATATTTATTTTACATTTTACGATACTTTAATAGTTTATTCACATAGTTAAAATTTATAAAATTTACTTAAATAAGTCAAAAATTACAAAAATATTTTTAAAGTATCAAGCAATTATTATACTTTAAACCTCTACATCCAGCAATTATACTTAATTAATCTCAAATCTTATATTTTTCAAAATTACTTAAAATCAATTAACTATAAAATCTCTATTCTTTTTGTAAATCCTTCAAATCTTTCAACACTACTACTTTTTAAACTACTAAATTGCCTTTTTAAAATTTTTATTTTTCAATAAATTTAATCTCCTGCTATCCTCTATCCTACTAATTATTTCATATATCATAACAAATATTAAATATATTGTCAACCATTAAAATTATATTAACAGAAAAATCAGTTAAATAAAAACAGAGAATAAGTTATCCCTGTTTTCAATATTTTTCAAAATTATAAGTTGTATTTTTTTCTTAAATTTATCAACTCTTCCAGTTTCATCAACAAATTTAGATTTTTCCAGTATAGAATGGGTGAGAAGTTGAACTTGTTGCAACTTTTTGTTACTGGATATTCTTGCCCTTCAAAAGTTGTTGTTTCTTTAGAAGTTTTAGTTGATTTTCCTAAAATTTTTCTCCGTTACTTGTATCTTCAAATACTACAAATCCGTATGATGGATGTAAATCTTTTTCATAATTGCTATGCTCCTTTCTATTTATAACTATAATTATTTTCGATATTTCATATATAATACCATATTTTTTCTTTATTTTTCAAGTCTTCATATAGTAAAATTTAGATGAAATATATAGATTCTATTTTTGTATTTTGAAAATATTTAAATACATTTCTTCAAAATTTTCTTTGCAATATCAAACTCTATATTTTCATCAGAATAATATACATCTTCTCCAAAGCATTTTTAAATACAGTCTGTATCACAAAGAGCCAATTCGTCAGTTTTAATATCTTTATTTATAAGCATTTTATTCTTAATTTGCTAATTTCAAAAATCGTATTCATCCTGTGGAGCAAAAGACAATAACTTGATTGGATCCAAAAATCAATAATCTCTTTTATATTATTTTCAAGTTTTTATTTATACATTTCCTCTTTTTATTATACTTTTTAATTTCTAATTAATCAACTCTCTTGTATTTTTCCCTAAAATAACTCATCTATTTTTAGTCTTTATCTCCATTATTTTACTAATTTCCACTAAAATTTCCTTATTTTTCCGGCAATATATCCTCATAAGGCAAACTTATCATTATATCATCCATTACTTTTTGCTTCCAAATCTTACTATTTCGACATCTCCGCCAATATTATTCCTCCAGCCACAGATACATTCAGTGAGTTTATTTGCCCTTCAAGTGTATTTTACAATCTTGTCACAATGTCCTTGACTTTTTACGCATTCCATTTCCTTCGCTTCCAAGTACTAGACATGCTTTTCAGGGTAATTTTTCCTCATAATAATAATTCTGCCCATCAGCTTCTGCACCGTAAACTGTAAAACCATATTTTTAATTTATCAATCGTATCAGAAATGTTTGTAACTTTTACAATATCCACATGCTCAATCGCTCCTGTTGATGATTTTACAACTGTTTCTGTAACTTTCACACTATTTCTATCCTGAATAATAATACCATCCACTCCAAAGCACTCTGCACTTCTTATAATCGCCCCAAAGTTTTCTTGGATCCTGAACCTGATCCAGCACAACCTCTTGACTTTTTCTTTTCTCAAAAGCTTTTTCCAAAAACGTGAAAAATCCACATAATAATCAAATTCCGAAATAAGTTACCACAACCCCTTGTGAATTTTTCAGTCCGTCTATCAGTATAAAAAAATCTTTATATTCCTTCTACTTGCCAAATTCAATATTTCCTTGATTGTTTCTTTCTTTATCTTCTTATAAATTTCCAATTTTTTCAATATTTTTATCCGATTTCAACACTTCAATCACTGGATTTATACCTATTATCTTCTCATTCTTTTCTCTCTTTCTATTATTATCTATTAAAAATTTTTCTAATATTGATTTTTATTTATTAAACTTTTTATTTCAGATTATTTTGCTTGCTATTTCCCTTGTTTCGCAACAATGGTTATTTTGTACATATTCAAATAATCATATAACAAAAGTGCTACGCATTATCCTTTCACTATATGAGTTTTTGAAATAAAAACTAAACAAAATTTGAATCTAAAAATATCTGTTATAAATTTTCGAGATTTTAATTTTTCAGTAAAAGACAACTGTTTGAGCTTTTTCTATCTTTCTAAAATTTATAATAACTTTATGAGGCTAAAATAACTTTTTGTTAAAAGCGAGTTTTGTCTTTTTGCTGTAAAATTAAAATTCGAAAAGCGGGGATGTAGGGCATGGCGTCTGATGCCCTTGCTTAAAATAACTCAAAAATAAAATTTTAAAATAAAAATTATTAATAAAAACAACCTCAAAAATTAGAAAAATAATTTTTTTCTCTTTTAAATATATTTTATACTAATTTAACCTCAAAATCAAATAAAAAATATTTCAACAATCCAATTAATATTAAAAAGGAATGCTCTTATAAAAATTATAAAAACATTCCTTAAATTATATTAATTTTTATTATTTAAATTATAACCAGTCACTTCATACATTCTGTATTCAATTTCAGGGAAAGATATTGTCTCTACTTTCAATTTCACTTATCCAGCTCTTCATCCAAGTTGCCGTTTTTGAAATCTTCACAAATTTTGAAATAATCTATGGACGTGATCACTTATTTTCTTGTGAGCATAACCAACCATTGTTCCTGTATACATTATAAATTCCCAGCATGAAGTTTGTGCCATCAACAACTCTCTTGCGGCTTGATTCAATGCTCTGTATTCTAATTCGCTGTATGGTTCTCTCCGTTTGCTAATTCTATCATTTTTGTGCTGCTTTATGTAAATGTCTGTAGGCGTAATCATTTTGAGCTATCTGTCCAAACATCATAATAGCCATTTGCTCCCCAGCTTGACATGCTTACGTCAACTATTTGATTTGTAGGATATAATTCTAAATATTTGTATGGTGTTATTGTAGAAAAATTAGATTCTGCTATTGCTCTGAATACCCATTCTAAGAATATTGGTCCTTCATACGACCAATGGCCGTATAGTTCGGCATCATAAGGTGACACTACAATAGGTTTCTGTATTTCATTTTTGAGCGAGATATTCTATTTGTTTTGAACGGTTGAAGACAAAGTTGTAGGCGTGTTCTTTTGCTCTTTCTGCTGCTGCCTGTGGATTATAAACAGCTTTGTAGGTTCCTTTTTATCTGTCGTGCATGGTATTTTATTCCAATGTTTCTTCTTACTCCATCACTATGTAAGTAAGGTTTTACAAGTTCATAATCCAGTTCGTAACCAGCATCCTTAGTGAAATTCACGATAAAGTACGTCTCCTGGATAACCTGATTCAGAACTCCAAACTTGCTCTGACGACTCTAAATCTCTTGCAAATGCAGCTACATAGTTTTTTGTGTAGACTGGTGAATAAATATAAACTGGACGTGGGTTACTGCATAATTCCATGTGCATCTACTGAAAAGTATCTTATTCCATGTTTTTCAAGGAATTTATCCTGTCCTGGATAATAAGCACATTCAGCTAGCCAAATTCCTTTTTGGATTTCTTCCAAAAGTTTTTATATAATCTTTTTGCCATAAAACTTGAGCATTTACTGTTTCAGGATAATCTTTCATTACTGGCAAAAACCGTGCAGTTGCTGTAACTGGAATAATTTCAAGATTTCCTTGATTTTGAAATTTTCTAAATGCTCACCAAATCTCTATTGTATTTTTCTTCAAACACTTTCTTTGCTCTTGTATTAAACCATAGATTGTGTTTTGCAACATTTGTATATCGGATATGGACTCAGTCTTTCCACTTCTTTTTCACAAAATTCAATCAATTTGTCTATATGACGAATATATCTTTCTTAATAACTCATCATTTAACATATTTACAAGTGTTCCGACATTGTGATTGTTATATTCCAAGGAATATTATCCTTGTCAAGCTTTCAAACATTTCTAGTAGAGGAACGTATGTTTCTGTAATTGCTTCATATAACCAATCTTCTTCCAAAATTCTTTATACTCGGATGTCTTACATATGGCAAATGCTATGAAAAACAAGACTAAAAATATCCATTCATAATTCTTCCTCCATACTGTCTAAAATTCTTATATAGTATATTTATACCATACTTTCTGTAAATTTCAAAAATTTTTATAGAAAGTTTACTGATATTTTAAGTTTTTCTTTTTATTATAATTCACATTTTATATTTTAATTTTTAACCTTTACAAAATTTTCTAATATATATTTATTTTATTTCATCAACTGTATAATTAAAAATCAAAAGTATTAATAGTATATTTTTATATTCTATATTTATTTATTTTTAGTTTTTAATTTATAATACTATTAATCTATTTTTGTATATAAAAATATTTAAAGTATCGTATTCAATTTTTAATATTATTAAAAATATTCTTCTCAAAAATAATAAAAACTCATCAGATAAATTCAGATAACGGTCAAAAAGTAACAATATTTTGACTATTAAAAATCAATAACAACATAGTCATACTGCCAAAACATTCAAATTTTCAATTTATCATTATTATCATCTGATTGTTTTGACGAGTATCATTCTCGACAGTCAATTATATCAAAAAGACCCATTCGATAAGAGATAGTACCTTTTTATTTTTAATTTTACACTAACTTGAGTAGTGTTTACACAAAATAAAAACTTTTTAATCAGATTCCCTTATATTATAAATTCTTAACAAAAACTTTTTTAATTTCCCACTTATAAACTCAATTGTTACATCTATGTTTTCCCCTTCTTTCTCCATCAATGCTTACGTCAATTTCTTCAGAAACTTTTTATTTTGACATTTTTGGCTTGTAGTTCGGATGTAATCGTTGTTTGTTAGGTTGCTGTTCATTAAGTCTATTAGGATTTTTGGAATATCCAGCGGGTTGTCAATGTTTTTACAATTAGAATATCCATAACCGTCATTCATACTGGCTTCATCAATTACATTTTCAAATCCTCCAACACTTTTTCCCATTCAGAATTGCATATAAAATAGCCTTTTCCTTCACTTTCTCATTTCCATCAACACAATATCCAAGTCAAAAAGTCTTATATTTGTAAGTTCTCCAAGTCCATTTATGTAATAGGTAATTTTTCCAAATGTTTTTCAACGTTTTTGTCTGTATTGTAGGAAAATTTTGGTAAACTAGTCCGCCAGCATACGATGACAAGAACACAGTTTTTCCATTGATTAACCTGCAAAATCAATGTTTTTGGCAGTTTTATCTGTAATTTTTCTATCCAGTTCTCAATGTTTTCTTCGATTTTTCAATGCTTTTCGCAAGTCGTTTGATGTTCCTGTCGGAAATATTGCAACTTCCGAAATTCAATATTTTTAGAATAAAGTTCAGCAAACAACGGCTTAATGTTCCATCTCCACCTGATAAAAATCAAAATATCATATTTTTCATTTTTAAAAATTTCTGTAAACAGGTCATAATCCTTATTTATACTATAAAGTGTCAATGCAACTTTTTCCAGCAGTTTTTGTCGTGATTAAATCAAAATTGCTTAAAATTATATTGGCATTTCAGTTTTGGATTGTAAACCAAAATAGCCTTTTTAGTTTTTCCATATTTCCTCCTATTTTTTAAATTCATTATTTCAAAGTGTTTTATAAAATCGACTAATATTATATTTCTTAATTTTATATTCTTGTTACATATATATTGTTTACAACACTTTTTCTCGAATCTTTTTAACAACAAATCAAGATTTTTGCTAATCAAATATCTGTATCATTATTTACTTTATAAAATCTCATTAACCGAATAATCAGAATAAATCTTTTTCTCCATCAGTAAGCAACTTTTTCAATTTCATTTTTCTTCAATCGGTAAATATTCTACAAAAATATTTTTGCATTTTCTCTCCTTCTTCGTTGAATTTTCTAAAATATTATATTTTACGCACTTCAATTTTCGTATCTCATCTCTTCAATATTATTTCTGTCCAAATCATCTGTTTTTATCATAAAATCTTTAGAATTTATTATTACGCAAAATCTTTTCTCCACTTCCTGTTTTTCATCTTCACTTAACTTTTCTGTATTTTTCCTGCTGTTTTTCCACACTACTCGGAGTTTTCCTATTTTCATTATTTTAAAACTCATTTTTCAAATTTTCTTGTATTCCAGCTGTTTTTGTGCTTCATTAACTTCAGATTTTGGCTATTTTCCTCAATTTCATAACTAATTTCGTTTTGCATTGAAAAATCTGTTTTATATATTTTCCAATCGTTCTATATCTTTTATAATTATAAAAACAATGTAAATGGATAGCCGCTTTTTCAGAATATTCTTCATTTATATCAAAATATGATTTTATAAAATTGTTAAAAGCTGACTTTTTATCTGAACTTATTCATAATCTGACTTTTTATCAGTTATATATAATAAATTCCAACTGTCAGCAAAAATTTTCAAAATTTGACATTTTGTATTTATATTTTCATTTTCATCAAAAATATTTTTATAATCAAGCTTTATTTTTCTTAAAACTGTGCCAGCAATTCTTTAGTCTGTAGAATTATACCCATTTTCCCAATCAAAAATTCTTTTTATCTTCTAAAAATGCCAATTTGTGTGTGATCGAAACATTTAAAATTATAATCTCTTTTTATCAGTATATTTACATATTATGATTTGAAGCCTGCTTCACATCCTCCATTTTCATGATAAAATTCAGTTTATACACTGATTTAAAAGTATTAACAAGTTGAAACACTGTAATCAAGCCGTCCAATGAACTTTTTCCTTGAAAAAGCGAACCTCATCAAATTTCATTTTCATTGTAATTTTCTTTTCCGTTTTCAGCTCAATATTTGTATAAAATACAGACTTCATCAGGAAAGATGTTTTAAAGCGAATGATAATAAGATAAAGTATCGTCCTTCAACTGCGACACTTTCATCCTCAACATCACTTTCGCATAATATCTGTCCTGAAACATTTCCGTCTTTAATTTATAAACAATATCGTAAAACAAATTCTCATTCAGTTCTTTAAAAATACTCGCGATTAAACCAGACAGCATTTTTATTAAAAATCCTTTTGCTTATGTCAAACATTATGGTTTTTATTTTCTCAATAAATTTTATATTTTCAAAAGTACGTTATTGGTTCTGAAACGTCGGCATTAGTTTTCAAAGCCAAATGGTTTTAAAGTTCTATTAGTTTGGAAAAATTAAACGAAAACCTTTTTGAATGGGGATTTGCTCATCAATTTCTATTATTTTACAAAATCCTCTTCTTTTCGCAGTTTTGTTTTTGCAAATTTATTTTCCTAAATATCCCAAATTTTTATTCCAATCGTAAAATCCAGCTGCTCCAGAATGTCTCCAAATCATTAAAAAGTTCAGGCATTGACTGCAACGCCTCTAAAATATTAAAATTCCCAATGCTTCGGCACGATCCAACTGCTATTCCTTCATCTTCCTTCACTTCAATGATAATCGCAGGCTTGTAATATTTATCTCACAATTTTGAGCCGTTATACCACATTCCCACCGTGTGATATTCAGGCGAGATAGTCCACAATCACATAATCTTCCTTCAAATCGCTTTCTAATGTGTTTTTCCACTTTTTCCACTATTTCATTCTGCAATCTTTACGCTCAAAATTCTATTAATCAACTCCTTTGCAATTATCTCAATCTCTATCGTTATCCGAAATTAGTAATTTTACTACCATTTTTGCATCTTTAAGCCTTCCAGCCGCATTAAAGACAGGTGCTATGATAAAGCCCACATCATACGAATTATATTCAGTTTTCTCATTAAAATCTGAATTTTGCGTACTAAACAATTTATACAGCAAAAATCTCAGCCCCTTATTTTTAGAACAGCTAAGCTGCTCAGCCCAAACTTAGTCAAAATCCTGTTTTCTTCCACTCAGCACAATATCCCTAACTGTCCAATCTGCCACCAAATCCGAGATATTTATATGCTTTTTGCCTTTTTCCCAATTCTTTCAGTAAAGACAAAGAATTACCATAAAATAGTCCCTACTCCGCTAGAAATTCAAAGGAAATTCATTTTCAGGACGTTTCGGGTTCTACAACCGTGATAGCATCCGAACTTTGTCCCATTTAAATTATGTGATCGTAATAATTATCGGTAAATCTATAAATTTGCAAACTCCACTTTCAGGAAACCTGTAATTCCACAATCCACAGTAATCTACAAATCTGCCCCTAGCTCTGTCAATGCTTCATTATTCAATACCCTTCATCCCGAGTTTGAATATAATAATTACATTTTCTGCCCTCAAGCTCTTTAACGCACATATACAAAATAGATGTCGAAGTAATCCATCCACATCATAATCCCCATATATCCAAAATATTTTTCTGTTCCTTTATCGCCTTTTCAATTTCCAAAACTGTCTTTTCCATATCCTGCAGTCCATACAGTCTGATATATGCTGTTCAGATTTTAGTTCATCCCTTATCTATCTGTTACGTTATCCCACGTGAATAAGTATTTTCAAAATATCATTATCAATTACCGAACTTCAAATTCGTATTTTCAAAATTCTGTTTTTCAGTCTTACTTTTTTTCCAATGTTTTTCATCATTTTTGCTTGTTGTCTCTTTCAATATATTCCCTCTCCTGTCGTGGATTAGGAATAATTTTTCCCATTTAGTTTCTTCTCATAATTTTCCCTCTTATTTTAAACTTTATTTTTTTATAATTACAACTTTCCTGTGAACTACTCCCGCTTTTTAGAAGCGAGCTTCTAGGAAGTATCTGCTTTTTGTTAGCCAAATATATTTACCAGCTCTTCGGGCAGTCCCTGCCCTGTTTTTCTTTTATTTTCTTAATATTCCAACATCGCTTTTCCAATGTATATTCAGTGCCGCATTGTAATCTCTATCAATTTCAATTCCACAGCACTCACATTTTATAACTTCTTTCTGATAATTTCAGTTTCTCTTTAACATTTTCCACATTTACTACAAGTTTTTCGACGATGGAAACCACTTATCTATCTTCAAAAATTGCTTTCCTAAAAAATAGTCAGTTATACGACAAAAACTAACGTCAAGCATCCTCAAAAAACATTCCCATCCATTATCTCCTACACTTTTCCCAAAAATTTAATGACCTGGCTCATCCTTTTCATATTCAAATCCTCAACAACCACAGCATTATATGTTTCAGACAATTTTCGATAATTTATGTGAAAAATCTCTTTGACAATTCTTGATATACTCATACAATCTTGATATTTTTGCTTTTTTGCTTATACCAATTTTTAGAAAATTTCACTTTTTCTTGACAATGACTTTTGTAATTTTTTCAATTTTTCTCCAATATCCTAAAATATCTTTGGATAATCAGCCCTTTGGTTTTCAGAACTGACAAATAATTCAGACATTGAAAAATCAAGTCCAATTACTATCATTATGACATTTTTGAATTTCTTTTTCAAATTCTATCAAAAACAGAAACATAGTAATTTCCATTACTGTTTGTCAGTGTTACTGACTTTATTCTATAATTCTTGGTATTTCTCTATGATATTTTAATTTTATTCTTTTTCAGTCATAAGACCAAATATTTATAATTCATCAATTATTCACACAATTTGTTGTATAACTTTTAACATTATTCTTTTTAGATCTGAACCTTGGAAATTTGCTCTCTTCTGAAAAAGTTCGTAAACGATCGTTTTACATTTCAATTGAGCATTTGAAAGTGCCGACTATCTACTTCTTTTTAAAAATTGATTTTCACTTTTCAAACTGGCAGGTGTAATTATTTTATTTTTCCAGTTTCTTCATAAATTTTATTAGCGATACTAAAATCGTATTATAAACAAAACGAACACATCCAAAAGTCTTTGTTATCAATAATTCTTGTTCGTTTATTTGGATAAATTCTGTATTTAGATGCTAAATTATATTTCATAAATTACACCTCCTTTTGATTTTGAATATTATTTTCAATTATTTCTCTTCGATATTTTATATAAAAATTGTATCATAGGGTGTATCCTTTTTCAACTTTTAAGGCTCTTTTGTCAAGTATGGGGGTGGAAAAAGTTCGGTAACCTAAGAGATTCTAAACTGAATAAGCTTTTTAAGGTTGTCAATTTTTATCCCATAAGATACTCTTTTATTACTTTTATCTTGTTATTTTTCCTTCAACAAATCCATTATTTATATTATATTTTTGTATATTATTTATTTCTTTCTTTCCCAGTTTGATAATGTTTCCCCTAACAATACATTCCTTTATTCCTGATTCCTTCAACTCTCTATCAGGTTCTTCAGTTCATAACTGAATATAGTGACATCCTTTATTTCAAATATACTGAAAAAATTTTGTCCTAAGATCATGTGCCCTTGAGAATATCTCTGAAAAGGTTCTTCAGTTTCTTTAGCCTCTTCTTCTGTGAAGGACTGAATGCACTGTTTGGATTCTTTGCTATCAGCTTCCAGTATTTTTGTATTCCTGTACTTTGCATCTGAATTGAATAATCTTATCCTCACATCCCTTATCATCCAATTTGCCTGCCTTATGACATGATATTTGTCTGCTACAATATCAGCATGTGGAAGACAGGGTACATCTAGTTCTGAACTGCATGAACATGTCCATTCAACCTTTTTATACTGTCTTTATGACAGAGAAAGAATTCCCTTATAGTTGATGATTTCCTGTCCTTTAAAATATCTATCAGGATATGGTTTGTATCATATATTGCCAGCTGGTATTTTTCTTTATCTGCATTCCCCTTAAATTCATCAAGGTATACAGTTTCATAGTCCAGCTCATGAGGAACTTCAATGTCATGAAATATCCTCATGACAGTTGATATACTTTGTATTTTCTTCCCTTCCTATCTGAGTGAATGACTCATCTCCAGAAAGTTTTCTTCTACTTCATCCTTGACTTCGTTTGAGGATGCTGCAGTTCCTGTCCACACATCTATTGATGAGTTTCTCTTTTATTGCATACAGGACAGACATACCTCTGTTTTTCTATATGAAGTATAGCTTTCCTGTTTCCATAACTGAGGCTTCTTATTGTAACAGTCCTGTAGTCATGTATATTCATCCTTCTATCACAGCAGTTCTGCCTTATATCAGCTCTTATTCCATATACATGGTAGGTGTCAGAGATAAGTTCCACTTTTTATTTTTACATCTTTTATTTCAGGTCTGAATGTGGTAAGATTATTTTGCATAAATACAAATTCCTTTCTTATGTTATTTTGGCAAAACATAATACCATGAATTTGTTATTTATGCTATTTTTATTTCTTTTTCCACCCCATATATATTATAGAGCCAAGAAAAATCTAGGCTATACAGACCCTATAATAAGTTATTGATATCTTACCAGTACGGGAAAATCAAAGCAATATGTGTGATTTTTCCAAAAATCTTCGTTTATGTAAAGCGTAATATGCCTTAAATCTCCACTTCTAATATTTTGAATTTTTCCTCAAATCCCCATTCGGTAGTCATGCTTTTGTGACATCTGCCTTTATAAAAGACATTAAACTGATTTGCCATAGCAATTCGTCTTTTCTTCGTCATAGCTTCAATGTCCCTAATCCTCTCGTATATAAATCAATATCCATTGGTTTAATTCAACACTTTGTTTAGTAAAATCTGTTAAAAATACATGAATATTATTATGTGCATTAAATTGTTGTATTTCTTTTAAATGCTCTTGTGAAACACCAACAACAATAATATTGCATTTCTTCTTACAGTTTTTCTTTCTTATAGTCTTCAGCTAATTTCTTACTTGAAAATAATAAAATTGTATTTGGGATTATACTATTTTTGTTCTATAAAGTTTTTCCATCTGTATTCATTAGCGTCCAAAAGATCGCTACTGTCTCGAAATCAGGTTTTAAATACTCAGTATGATTCTGATTTAGCAAAATCATAAAAATTTTCATATTTTACTAATTTAATATGCCGTTGTATTCTGCTACTTTACGAGCTCCTTCTTGAAATTCACTTTCTGCAGAAATGAATATTCCATTGATTCCACCTATATGGTTCAGTTTATAGTCGAAATTTCTGATTCACCTATATTTATTGGATTTTTCCAATTTTACACTCTCATACAACTTGATAATATACACCAAAATGTTCAAATGAATAAAGAACAGTCTGTTTCATGCGTCGCGCCATCATCACCCACCGATTTTGACTTTCGTTTGATTTTGCATTTATTCTTTTTCTATAAGAAAGTAGTGAATAAATATTTTCAACTACTTTTTCAAAATCATCACCTTTTCCCATATATTAACCTCATACATACTTCCTAATAACGTCATAATCTACACTATACATTTCTACTTTATAGTCTATTGCGGAAGAGATTTGTTTACTTGGCTGAATAATGCCGAATGTATGTGGAAACATGCCATTTTTCGCAAGAAAGCAAAAATGATCAAATGACTGTGAAACACCAAAAACAGCATACCCATTTTGTTTGCAGCATGCATCGGCAAAAGATGATGTAAAAGCGGTAAAGAACCCTCTATAATATAATAAATACCTGTATTATTTTTGTTCTTTCATCAACCTGCATTAAAAGTCCAAAAAGGGTCTCCAATAACATCTTTATTAGGTAAAACTCGATTTAGGAATGTATAACATTTTCTTGTTTCTTCCATAACGTCAAAATAGATAACTTGAATATGTCTGTATTTGAAATTTCCAAAAGCTTTTTCATCTATTTTATCGTTATAATATAAAACTCCTTTAGAAAAAGTAGTTTAAATTTTCAAAAACATTATCAGAACTGCCATACATCTTCAGCGGTTACCATTTTCTATCTATTGTTTTTATAACAGTTCTTTCTAAATTATTCATCTGAACAAATTCAACGTAGATATCTATTTTTGGATTCAATGTTTTTCCTTTAACCTAATATAAAAAGTTTAGGTTTTATTAAATGTTCTCTTTTCATCCTGTATTCGTACAACGAGAATACTAAATCAAAGCAGCTCCATTCCCTGATTATTATTGCTTTCCATGCTCTCTCCAACTGGCCCTCCTTTTCTTAAGATTCTTTCTAAAAATCCATTATCTCTTCTATCCTCCTTTTATATAAAATTGGACTAATAGTTTTTGTTTTCTTACTAACCGTTGCATCTACTTTTAATCTTAAAAAGGCACACTGAATAGTATAAACGTTCAATGTACAACACTAATCAAGCTTTCCATTCTACATTCGTTGATTTCTTTTTCACATTTTTAAAGTTTCTCTTGATTGACTTCATAATATGATAAGCGATGTTCTTTCTAAAAGGTAATCCATATGCTTGGTAGTACGGAAAAGCGTATGATATCTTCTGTTTCCTAGTATTAGCTATAAATTAGGATATGTTCCAATTTAGTCTATTTCATCACAAAACTCAAGGCTCACTCTAGGTTCTACACCTTCTTATAATAGCTTATGAATAGGCCTTATTTTCTATACTCTATTTGCTTACTGGGTATAATCCTTGTGAGTAGTGTTAGGACTTCAATTTGCAGTAGCACTTTGTAATCAATCAAACTTCGCCTTGCTCGTTTTCTTGGGCGTGCCTTGCATAGAGACTTACATCTGCTTCTACTGCTACTTCATGCGTCGTACCAAGCAGTAGTTATGCATTCCGTATGAAATGAGCGAACATCAAGTATGTCAAGTAGTTGAGTTCGTATGTAGGAATTTATATCCACATCCCTTTTAACATAGCATAAAGGTTATCGTTGAGTATTATCTGACAAACCTGAAAGTTGTTATTCAGTTTATAATCGTATTATTTATTCGCTATCTTCTACAAACCTCTTATCATGCTCCACAAATATTAGTGTAGACTTTGCTTCTTTTATAATTTCCTCAATCTGTATTCTCGATATTACATCTATATAATTCAGCGGTTCGTCCCAAACAAATAAATGAGCTGGTTTTGACAAACTTGCAGCAATTAAAAACTCTCTTTTTGTCCATCGCTATAGTTCTTCATATTCATTTCAAATAATTCTCTTGCAAAAATCTAATTTCCTAGAATTGTTTTACCAATGTTTCATCAACACCTTGTATGAATATACTCATTTAGGCTTCCTGTTAAATTGGATGTGTCTTGAGGATATACGATATTTTTAAATCACTTGCTAATTTTTACATCACCTGTATACTCATGATTTAGACCTAATAAAATTTTAATCAAAGTTGATTTTCCACTACCATTACATCCATATATGGCTACTATATCACCTTGTTTTATCTCAAAGCTTACATTACTTAATATCTGTCTTTCTCCATAGTATAATGATAAATCGTAAACTGATATTAGAGATTTTTGTGATGATGTAATGGATGCAATAATAGACTTTCCTTTATTTCAATATCTTTTTAGTAAATTTTTGTTTTTCTTCTATTGCCTTATTTTGTCTATTCTCCAAATTCTTAGATTTTTTCATCATCTTGGCTGACTGATGACCTATACGTCCTTTGTCTGATTTTACACAGATACTTTTACACCATTTTTAGTATTTTCAATTTTATCAGACCAAATTTTGACTTTTGTCTTGCAGCTTCTTTTTAATCGTTTAATATCTTTTTAATTTCTCATTTTTGACTGATTTCAAATCGGTCTTTCATCATTTTATTTTCATACCATGATGTAGAAATTTCCTGATTGGACATCAATAGAGTTCCTGTTAATAGAAATTGCATGATTGATACACCCATCTAAAAAATCTCTATCATGAGATATAAGCAAAAACCTTTTTATTTTTCAGATATTCACTTACAACTTTTTCTTCCGTCCATATCTAAATGGTTTGTTGGTTCATCAATAAGTAAAAATCCATCTTCCTTTGTAAATAAAATCGCCAAAAAGAATTTTTGTTTGCTCTCCTTTAGAGAGATTTCAAACTCTCTATAAATAAGATTTTCATCTATATTTAGTAAAGTTAAGTTCTCTAAATAGTTTCCATTCTTCCTCATCTGATATTAGTTCTTTATATAACTCAATTCCTAATTTTTGAAGCATCACTTATATTGGGTGGGAATTTAATAAAGTCAACGCTTTTGCTGATTTTCCTTTATAAACTTCTTTGTTTAAAAGTAGCTTAAACAGTGCTGATTTTCCACTCCGTTTCTTCCTATTAACCCTGTTTTCCAGTTCGTATCAAATGAAATGATACATTATCAAATATAGGTTTTACATAGCCATAATATGAGAAAGTGATATTTCAATTTTAATTGTTGACACAAAAACACCCCTCAAATTCATAATTTATCTTTTTCTTGTTGTTCATCATATCACTTTCTAATTCTTATGTCAATCAGAAGAATTAGTTAATCTAAATTCATCAAGGTATACAGTTTCATGGTCCAGCTCCTTATGAGGAACTTCAATGTCATGAAATATCCTCATGACAGTTGATATGTATATTTTCTTCCTTCCTATTTGAGTGAATGACTTCATCTCAGAAAGTTTTTCTTATCTCATCCTTGACTTCGTTTGAGATGCTGCAGTTCCTGTCCACAATACCTATTGAGGAAGTTGTCCTTTGCATATAGGACGAGACATACCTTCTGTTTTCTATATAGTATAACTTTCCTGTTTCCATAACTGGGGTTTTCTTATTGAAAGCCTACGACTTCTTGCTATGTTAAATATTCAAATTAATCATTGTTACCTGAATACTTAATACTCTTTACCACATATCAAAATAAATGCCTAATATTCTAATTTTTCTATAAAATAAGAAAACCCCTAAAATAAAAATTTCTTTTATATATAAATTCTATTTTAATTAAATTTTATTCTTCTGTTGAATAATCCATTGCTGCCATTCGTTTATAGTAGTTCCAGTTGTCTTTTGGCATTTTTCAAGTTTGCTTCAAAGCAATTCTTTTCGCTTTTCAGAAATTCTGCGGCTAGGTTTGCATATCTTCGTTCTCTAATAGGAAATCTTCATATTTGTCCCAAGCGATTTCGTGTATTTAACTGCAGTGATTTTTCCTCAGCTGAGCGTCTTGGATCGTATCTGAAAATTAGCTGATATCTACTTCTGTTGCAAGTTTTCTTCTGCTGAATTTACATACCAGCTTTTTATTCCATGCTCATACATAAGTGCATAAGCAATTATTATGTGATGGTCCTGGATAGACTCTGCTTCTCTTATTGCTTTTAGTGTCTGAGTTTGATTTGCACCATTGAAACTTTTGCCACATAGATATTTTCCATAAGTCATAAGTATTGCAGCCAAATCCTTTTCTTAGTTGGCTTTCCGAAGCAGAAAATTGTACCACTGCTCCTGCTTTTGATGCTTTTGGAAACCTGTCCTCCTGTATTTGGGTAACTTCAGTGTCAAGTACAAGCATATTCATCATCTCCGAAGCTAATACATGATACAGCCACCAAATCCAATATCGTGGTCATCCATTCCTCAAAACATCCAAATGGATTTTGCAGTTAGATATTGTTTAGTTCCAATATTTCAGCTATGTTACTTTTACTTTCTCATTTTGACTCTCAGAATTTTCCTTTTTCCATCAAAAGCTACTAGTTCATCACGTATTTCCGTAGTCTTGTTCCATCACGAAAAGTTATCTGCAAACAGTAAATAAATCAGAAAGTTCTGTGAAACATCGCCTTTATTTCTTCCATTCTTTTCGAATTCTTACCGAGTGTGTTTACAGCCTGAAACATTTTCCATACCCATATTCAACATTATCTTCAAAATAGTGAAAGCCCATGCAGCCCCAGCCACTTTCTGGCAGTCGTATAAGGTGAAGATGGGGCAGAAGCTCCATAAATTGAAGAACATCCTGTAGCATTGCACAATCATGATTCTCCAAATAACTGTGTTGCCAATTTGATATAAGTGTTTCTCCACAACCTGCACACGCTCGAGAAAATTCAAATAGAGGTTTTGCAAATTGTAGAGCCTTTTTACAGTATCCCATCTTATCTTTGTATGAAACATTTGTTAAACAAGTAATCTGTGTATTCAATTTCATTTCTTTCAATTTGGGGCAGTAGATTTCATAACAATGGCTTTTCCACGTGGTGCAGGACAAACATCTACACAGGCTACTCATCCTGTACAGTCCAAAAGGCGATACCTGAATCTTATATTCAAGTCCATCCATTCCCTCTACCAAGAGCTTTTATTGTAGGCATTCCTCTGGTGCTTTTTGTTTCATTCTTCTTCATCAAGCAGAAACGGACGTATTACAGCATGAGGACATACATACGCACATTGATTACATTGAATACGTGTCTGGCTCCGTCGGCACTTCATCGCGATTCCTCTTTTTCATAATGTGCTGTTCCATGCTGAAGCTTCCGTCAACCATTCCATTTTCTATAATTGAACTGCAGTTATTTCCCGCTCTCACAAGATTCATCGGATCGCAATCTTTTGATAAATTCAGGTTTTGCAGCTTCAATACTTTTGCTCGTTGACTTCAGGTCTGCCCATTCTGGCAATCCTCAACTTCTTTCCAGTCCGTCAATTCCCTGTCAATAGCAGTTCCAGTTTTGTTGAACAATATCTGTCCTTTTCTTCCGTAACTTTTTCTGCATGTCTTTCATATATTCCTTTGCTTCTTCGGAGAATTACTTCTGAAAGATAGAAAAAGGCTGATTGCATAATAGTATTTGTTCTATTTCCTAATCCAATTTCTTTAGCTAATTTTGTAGCATTTATAATGAAAAGTGATCTAGCTAGTTCCTTTTTCTCATTTTGGAATACTTGGTATCAATTTCTCCTTTTCCCAGATTGTATTTAAGAGGAATATCCTCCTTCTTTCAATCCAGAAATCATATCATATTTCCCAAGATATGTGGGTGCCGAACAGGCTGCTAAAAATTAGTCTTGTAACCAAGTAAGTTGGAGCAGATTGGATTTTACTGAATCTCAGATGAGATCGTCGCACCTCAGCTTTTTGAATCATATGCAGGAAAATATCCCCTGTGCATAAATCTGTCTTATTCCAATCACTTTTATTGAATATTTGCTCAACTGTTCCATCTGAACCAAGCCCAAAAGAACAGACATATCTTTTACATCTTCATTTCCTGTAAACACTTCATCTTCAAGTGCAAGAGTGTAATGTTACATCGTCAATAATTCTAATTGTAAAATTATTTTTAGGCTCTTTTTGTGCAATATTCTTGAACATCGCCATAATTTGTTCTGGCGTTGTATCCTTTTGACGAGTCCATATCTTCCATCAACAATTTCAGTGCATTTTCGTCCATAGTAAAAGCGCCTACGTCCACTATACAGTGCGCTCTCCCCAATGCTCCCGCTCTTTTGTCCTGTCCAGTACAGCCAAATCTTTTTGCTCGCGCTTTTTGGCATTGCACCATAATACTTTGCACGAGAAAGGACGAGATAAATGGACATTCAGTACACCTAATATTTTCATTTTTATTCAGATAATCCACAACTTCCTTTGTTGTTTCATTTACGAGACCCCATTGCAATAATAACTCTGCTAGCAGTTTCATCCATGTAATAAACAAAAGGTGCATAGTCTGAAAATCCGTCTTTTTCGCTAATCATATGTCATTTTGACAATGTCGTGTACAGCTTTCATAAAATTTATTTTGGGCTTCTCTCTGCTCTGAGAAATAAATATCGTCATTCTGGGCTGTTCTCTTGTTGCAGGATTTTCCGATTTAATGCTCTTTCTCTAAAATTCCTGAACGACGCTTTTATCAGGCGAGGCTTTCCACAAACTCATAATCCATAGCGTCTCTATTTTATTTATCTCATGAAGTCTCGTAACCATCAAAATGCATGTACCGGGCACTTCCTCGACGTAACACTGCTTGCCAAATGTGCAATCCAGTGCATCACATAACTCTCCTGAACTGAACTTGTCGTGCAAGCATAGTCCATCCTGTCATTCTAGCCGAGTAAATATCCCACTGTTATTCTCCAAATATTGATAACGCCTGTGTAGAAGATAGCTCTTGCCGCCACGTGCATGCTACACCTGGAAGCTACAATTCCCCAGCTATTTTATACCATATTAGGGTATTTTAATAGTAATCAGCTGAGAAGCAGTAAACGTAGTGGTCAAAGCTCCAGTTGCTTGTACTCCATCCAGGTGTACACTCCTGCGGCTCCAGCCTCTGGTTGCACTTCGCAACCTTTACTGGCATTCCAAATCTCTTCCAAAGATGTCTACTCACCACAAGTTCGACATAGTTGATGACGAGCAATCGGACAAATTCCAGCAACTCCGCAAATGTGTGTAAGCCATGTGAGCCGCAGCTTGGTTTCACCGTCCATTGCTTTATATTTCGTCATTTTCCTAAATTCAAGAAACCTTTATAACTTTTTTTCATTTTTTTTGTTTCATTATAAATTTCAATTACATATATATAATTATATATTTTCTTAGCCCTCGCAATTATTACAGTGTTGCAACTTTCTTTTTATTTTTATGAATCAAGTCGCTGTTAGTAAAGTTTTCTCTTTTATTTTCGCAGGATTACTCATTACCAGCGCATACTCCCATGGACTAGTTTGTGCTAAACTATGCTTTAAAACGAAAAATTGTATTTTTATTATTTTTGAAATAGTGAGGTTTTATCCTTTGTCCGGAAAAGTTTGTAATAATTTCTGTTATTTAAATGAGTCATTTAATATTAAAAAGAAATTTCATTTCTAGCTCACAATTATTTTTAGTTTAACTATAATTAGTTAATGGTTTTAGATTACTACTATTGAAAGGAATACTGTATTTTAGAAAGCGTCCGTATGAAAAAGTTTGTATTTATAAAATTTAGTATATAACATACTAAAACAAAAATAAATTTTGAGGATGATGGTAAAAATGACTCACATTATGCGACATTGCTTTTATTTAATGTGTCATTTGCAAAGGATTGATACTACACTACGTATTTCGAGATTTTTCTCTCAACATCAGCGAGTATTGTAAGAGCTGCTCCACAAAGATGAGACAAATAAATCAAGAATTTCATATCCTGTATTTACTGGCGAAATTCCTTTTACGTTACTATAACAGCTAAATGCAACAAGATTTTATCTTCTGATTATAAATCTACAGAAACATATTTCATATAATGTTTCTTACGAGTAACAGAGCAAACACAACAGTTCATACTGGTAGGCATTTTATTTACAGTGAATTAACAGTGTGACCACTGAGTACAGCACTCTCACAATGCAGTGACATTCAACTTATGGGAAAAGTTTTTACGGCTAAAACCCTATCTATTTGCCGATGGATTTGAATCTTCGCTATCAAGCGCAATTAATAATAAATTTAAACAGTTTGTCTTTCCCTCAAGTTGGATAAATTTGCAATTGCGACCAAACAGCATTTCTACGTGAAAATGATTCTATTATCTTTATTTACAATAAAGGTGAAGCTTCCAATTTTGCTGATGGAAGTATTTATTCCATTCTTATTCGACAGATTTAATAGAATCTTAAAATAATTTTACTAAATATAGTTGATTAAAGTCATACACTAAAAATAAATTTACTTTAGTGATGGTGTATTTTACTACTGTGCTAGCTTTTCTTCGCTAAAATCACGCCCAGGGTATCCATACTGGCTTTTTGTCCAGTGGCACACTTAATAAATGGTCTTACGTGTGTCCAGATTTGAAATTTTTACACGGAACATTTAATTTTCAAAGTTATCATAAAAACTTCATCAATCAGTCATTCTGTTGGATCTGACTGTTTAGGATTCTTAAAATCTCCCAATATGATTCCTTGTAATTTATCAAATTCTCCAGCCAGTTTTACCTGTTTCAACATTCTGTCCACGTGATAGCTTGCTTCGTTTGTTTCTTCTAGAAGTCAATATTTTCCCGGATCTACCTGTTAATTTCGTGGTCTCTGTTTCCAAGCGTAGCAACTACTAATGACAAATTTCCACCAGTAACCTTCATCCGCTTCCACGTCCGGTTTTCATGATCGAGTCAAGTATCATCAAACCCAACCAAGTATACGACTCATTGCCTGTAAAGCTATTAGTGCATTTTCTGTAACCAAGCGTGAATATTTTTCAAATTATCTGCCACTGGGTCCGCCGTGAAATGTCACAAGCCCGGTTTTTCATTAATTGCGAGTAATAAAGTTGTATTATCGCTAAATCCTGAAATAATTTTAGGATTTTTCTTGATTACGTCATAATTTGATTTATCTTACAATTCTAATTTCCGCCATATCATCCGCCACGTGCAGCAAAATATAGCATTAATCTCGGGATTTGCAAACGTTATCATTATATATCTTTTGTCTTTACATCGTCAGTTCCTCCAAACTCCGTACCATCTTGATGAAAATGACTGTCCATATACAACATTAAATCCTCTGCTTGTCAACATTATTCTGTTTCTGCGTAACTATTTTCGTTGTTAGTATAGTTTGCAGGTGCTATTAAACCACCAGTATCGCCTGGTTTTTGGTCCTTTGCGGAATTACAATTTTCACTGCTGTATTATTTTGAACTCTGGAGAATCTACAACATAGTTTTTGTACTTACGCCTGAACTACTTCTCATGTATTGTATGCGGCATTTAATGTTAAACTAGCTGTGAATAGTCCTAATAGTAACAATATTTTATGTTACTTTTATTGTTCTCACTTCCTTTTTATAAACTTTGATTTTAATAAATTTTCCAAAGAGAAATAGGCAATTTATCTTAATATTCACAATTAAGATGCTTGCAGTATACCAAAATAATTTTTATAGTTTGGCAATTTTTATTTAACTTTATTTCTTCATCGCTTGAACTTGTTTTAAACTTCTGCTGCCCCACTTACCTTGTTATTTACAGCTTCTTTGGTAAAATTTAACTGCTTCAGCTTTTTCCTTGTCCATGCGTAAACTTGTCCCAAAACAACTCTTTGCGAAGATGTTGTGTCCTTGTCTTCAGTTATAGCTTTTTGTAAATATTTTTCAGCCTAACGCTCCTGCTCAACTCCTCGAAATAAGTTCCAAATTTGTCTGTTTTGTAACTTTAGCTGATTTTAATTGACTATAAATTGAATTTAATTTTGTTATTGTTTTGCACTTCATAAATTCCTAACAATAAAGTGTACCCTACGCACTTGTAGGCTCTTAGGTTCTGCAGCTACAGTTTTTGCCAGTATTCCTGCTAGCTTTTGCAGGATGTACTGCTGCAGGTAGAAAGTACCTAACGTTCCTAAGATTTGTCCATTTTACCTTGTGTGAAGCTGTATGCATTTCCCCACAAATATTTTTCTAGCTTGATAGCTGGATTCTTTTCATTCATATAGCAATTTCAACTAGTAAGATTCCTGCTCCACTTTACACGATCTTTCGCTCCAGTGTATGCTTTTGTAAATATGACTAGCTGTGCATTGTTACTTTTCTTTGTTAAATAATATTGTCCAATGTTGCACTTTACATCAGCCACAAAATCTTTATTTCGAAGATTTGTACTGCTTTTACTGTATCTCTTGCTGTTCCTTTGATTGTCTGCTGTTATTATCAAAATAGAAAGATAATTAAGCTTGATACTGTGTCAGCATTTACTCACCGGATCATCCGTCCAAAAGAATATATTTCAGCTTCGGCACATATTTTGTTGAGATTCACTAAGTAGCAATCTCATGCAGCTCAATAAACTGCCATTTGTAGATTTTCCATTTCCCCAGCAGGCTTGTAAATAAGGTTTTGCTTGAGCTACTTTTATTTTCTTGCAACAATATGTCCTCAATTCAGAGATTAGGCTTTTTGTGCATAAGCAGTCATCGTTCCTTTCAGCAACTCCTTCCAATACCTTTACTGCTTCAGCTACTTTTCTCTCCTGCTAGTTTTACTGCTTTTCATAATCTGATTTTTCCATCCAGCAAATGAAATTGCCCTGCAAGCCAAAATAGCTCCTATTAGTAGATCTCATGTTTTCCTCCTAAATAACACCTTGAATTTATCCTTTTATTTAAACGTACATTTAGTTTCACAGACTTATTTTATCATTTTTAAATTTGATTTTACTTATGAAGTTGCGTCGATACACTCTAAGATTGCTTTTTATTCGTCTTTTATAGTACTGAATATGTTCTCAAAAGCATCAACTAATTCTGTTTTGAAGCGGTCTGCATCTACACCTTTTATGATTCTAGCAGGCGTTCCAGCTCAACAACACCTTCTCGCACGTTTTCTGTAACAATCGCTCCAGCTGCAACAACCGAACCTTCCTACTCTACACCTTCCAGACAACAGCATTCGCTCCAATAACTCACATCGTCTTCAATAACTACTGGACTCACGCGAAGGTGGCTAACACACCTGCAGTACAGCTCCTGCACCAATGTGACAATTTTTACCAACTTTTTGCACGTCCACCAAGTACAACGTTCATATCAATCATTGTCTTCACCAATCTCAGCACCGATATTTATAACAGCTCCCATCATTATAACAGCTCTGTCTCCAATGGTTACTTTATCACGAATCGCCTTGCTCAATTCTTGCATTACTATAATATCAAGCATGGGAACACTGACTTTCTTTTCTATCATTTTTCAGATAATAATTATTAAGATTATTTTCACTAATAATCAATTTCTTCCCAATCTCCAAAAACTATCTTTAAGCCTTCTTTTCCTATTACTTTTACAGAATAAGCATTTTTATGTCTTCATCTGTATAGAAGTTCCACAGGTGGTCTTCTTTGGCATCAGCAATATATTGAATAATCGCCTTTGATTTTTCCAATTCAGTCATTCTACTCCTCCAAAGTTTTTATTTTTACATATTATGATTTTATCATTGTATTTTTCGTATTTTAGCATCTGATTTTTACAACTGTAATTTGTTTTAACTTTTCATTTTGATTAAACATAATTCGTTTTCAATATATAAATAACGGAATTTAAATTTTATATTAAACATTTGTTTCCATATATTTTTAAAGTACTCAAACCTATTTAAAATTAAACTACTAAAAATTATATTGATTTAGGGTTTGAGTAAAATAGTCATAGCCTTTTGAGTTTAGTTTTAAAGCAGCTACTATATAATAGGTATATATACTATTGATTATTTTCTAAAAATTATAATCTTTTTGAAATAGAAATAAATTTGACAAAGAATAGATAAAAATGTTACTATAAATTCAGGTTTTGAGTTAATCGCTTGAAAATTTATTTTTAAGAGGAAAAGTCTGACTTTGTAGGGACAAGGGAGGCAGCTAACGGCTGCTGGGAGAAATCTTAAGAAGTGCCACAGAAAAAGACCGCCCTGTCTTTTTCAGGTAAGGGGTGAAAAGGTAGGTAAGAGACTACCAGTAGTTTAAGAGATTAAATTAAGCTAGGTAAACCCCTCCCAAAGCAAGAGCAAGCAGAAAGTTATTAAGAGGCGGGCCCGTCTTGACTTCGATTGGTAGCTCACAAATCGCATAAGCAATTATTGATTTAGATAAATGATTAACAAATACAGAATCCGGCTTATACCAAGGCCTACCTAGACTCAGAAATTTTTCTGAGTTTTTCTTTTTATAAACACATTAAATACATTCAAACTTGCAATTTTATTCCAAATAGTAATTTATAGTAAAACTAGTTTTAAAATAGAACCAAAATTATGACTATTTTACTCAAACCCTAAATTATATAATTTCTATCAGTTCAATTTTAAATAGGTTCGAGTATATTACAAACTTTTCCAATGAAGAATGAAAACCAATTTTTCTAAAAATATAACCTTTAAATAATAAATTAACCAACTTTTATTTCCTCAAGTCTTTTCATACCCCAATCTTTCGACATTTACGTAAACGTCTTGACAATCTCTTAAAATAAATTATATAATATGGCAACATAGTAAAACAACTTTAAAATTGGATATAACTTATAATTAAATTGCTTAAATCACAAGTTTATTTATTATAATAATAATCCAATTTTGAAGTGTTAAACCATTAAATTTATTATAAAAACAAAAATTTATTTGAAAGGAAATAATTAAAACAGTGAGTTATAATTTTACAGATTTTTAAAGATGAAAATTTAAACGAAATGACAAATCAAGAAATTTATTACAAATTACTGAATATGTTAAAGAAAGAGCAGATGAAAAACACCTAATAAATCTAGAAAATATACTATATTTCTGCAGAGTTCTTAATCGAAAAATTATTATCAAATAATTTGATTAATTTGAAATTTACAAAGAAGTAGGGAAGAATTGAAGGCAGCAGAAAAACTTGAGCCATATCGAAGAAATAGAAGGAACCTTCATTAGGAAAATGGTGGACTTGGAAGACTTGTCTAGTGCTGTTGATTCAATGTCAACTTTAGGAATCAATGGAGAAGGAGTTGGACTTAACTATCACTGCGGACTATTTAGGGCAAATTTCTTTAAAACAATGAACAAACAGCTGAACCAAACTACTGGATAGAAAGATCAAAGCTGGTTAAGAGATACAAATATTGATATGAAGTGAAATTCAAAAACTTCAGTTTACATTCAAAAATTAAAAAATTGATATTTTAGGATATGAAAAAGATACAAAAATTATTTGAATTTGTTTGATATTGAAAGCATTGACTACAATTTGATAAAAATGGAATATCATTCGATGAAGAAAATATTGAAAAATCTAACATTATTCCTATATCCTGACGACAGTACAAAAAGGGGAATTGTTACGTATTTATCAACAATATTTCATGGTGTCCAAATGCAGTAAGATTGATTATTGCTGAAGCAACTGAAAAAGGAAGCAACATTCACGATTTAGCAGACTATGCATTTGTTCAAATTAACGATACGCATCCAAGTATGGTAATTCCTGAATTAATTCGTATTATGACAGAAGAGCATAATATTTCTTTTGAAGAAGCAACAGAAATTGTAACAAAAATGACAGGATACACAAATCACACAATTTTAGTAGAAGCATTGGAAAAATGGCTCTAGACTACTTAGAAGAAGTTAGTACTGAACATTGTTGAAATTATAAAAATTGGATAAAGTCATAAAAGCTAAATATTCAGATGAAAAAGTACAAATTATAGATAATCAAAACAGAGTTCACATGGCAAATATGGATATTCATTTTTCTTCAAGTGTAAAACGGAGCTGCTTATTTGCATACTGAAATCTTGAAAAATAGTGAACTTGAAAGAATTTTTATGAAATTTATCCAAACAAATTTAACAACAAAAACAAATGGTATCACATTCAGAAGATGGCTTGAAAGCTGTAACGAAGACTTGGCAGACTATTTGAAAGAATTAATTGGTACAGGATATTTTAACAGATGCTGAAAATCTAAAAAGAACTTTTAAAAATATGTTGATGATAAAAATGTTTATGAAAAATTATCACAAATTAAACACGAAAAATAAAAAATTAAATTGAAAAATATTTACAACATACACAAGGAATCGTTATTGACGAAAACAGTATCATTGATACTCAAATTAAGAGATTCCACGAATATAAACGTCAACAAATGAACGCTTTGTATGTAATTAAAAATATTTAGACATTAAAAATGGAAAATTACCGTAGAAGAAAGATAACAGTATTATTTGGTGGAAAAGCTGCACCAGCCTACACTCATTGCTCAAGACACAATCCACTTAATACTTTTGTCTATCAGAAATAATAAACAATGATTCAGAAGTAAACAAATACTTAAATGTTTACCTAGTTGAAAACTATAATGTAGGATTAGCTGAGTTATTCCAGCAACAGATATTTCTGAGCAAACTCGCTTGCTTCAAAAAGAAGCCAGTGGAACTGGAAATATGAAATTTATGCTAAATGGAGCATTGACTCTTGGAACAATGGATGGAGCTAATGCTGAAATTCACGATCTTGTGAGGCGATGAAAATATCTATTTTTGCATAGTGATGATATAATCAAATTATACGAAACATCAGGTTATGTTTCAAAAGATTACTACAAGCAAGATGGTATAAAAGAAGTAGTTGATTTCATAACTTCAGACAAATTATTAAAAGTAGGAAATAAAGAAAGATTAGAAAGACTTCAAAAATGAATTAATAAACAAAGACTGGTTTATGACATTAATCGACTTTGAAGATTACTACAACACAAAAGAAAAGAATGTTTAAAGACTATGAAAATAAAGACTTGTGGTACAAAAGTAATAAACAACATAGCAAAAAGCAGGATTCTTCTCATCAGATAGAACAATCGCACAATATGAAAAATGAAATTTGGAAAACTAAAGGAACTAAATAAATTTAACTAAATAAATTTTATAAAGCAGGGATTAAATTCTTAACTCCCTGTAGTTCATGTTAAATTCCGTTTAAATAAAGAATTCATTACAAACTTTTCTAATAATGAATATTAACCTAGTATTTTTAATTAATTATAAGATATAATTTTTCATCTTTTTAAATAGAGCCTAGTATATAGTAAAAACTAGTTTAAAACAGAACTCAAAAAATTATGACTATTTTACTCAAACCCCTAAATTATATAATTTCTATCAGTTCAATTTTAAATGGGTTCAGTATAAAAATAAAAAGGTAAAAGTTGAATAATTATGAATTAGTTATTGAACAATCTCATTAAAATTTACTCCTATTTTTAAAAGGATATTAGTAGTTAGATCATATTCTAATCAGCTACGACTAGAATATTTTTATATTTACTCTTTTTAAACTTTTAATTTTCAAATTTTACTAAAAATCTTTTTATTTTATCTTTAAAATGAATGAGCTTTTTTTATAATTTTTTTCTTATTGTCAAGTGAACCGTCAAATTCACGTAAAATTTCCTTTTTGCTTTGTCAGTAAGATTTGTTGGAGTTTCTACTTTTATTTCTACAATTTCATCTCCTCTGTTTTCACTTCGGCTATATTTTATTCCTTCATTTTCTCAATCTAAAGATTTTTCCGTTTTGAGTTCCTTCTGGAATTACAATTTTTTTCTTGCCATTAAGTGTAGGCACTTCACTTCGCCACCTAAAAATAGCTGTTGTCATTTTTTTAAAGGAACTTCACAACGAATGTCATATTCACTTATTCTATCAAAAAAATATCATGTTTTGCAACAGTTATATATACTCTAAATCTCCAAAGATTCCACCGTTTGCTCCTGCATCTCCACATCCTCTTACTATTAATCTTTTTGTCCAGTTTGAAGACCTGACTGGAATCTTACCTTTTTCGTAAATGTTTCTCTTTCCAAACCTGTTCCATGACAAGTATGACATTCTTTTTCAGGTATTTTTCCAGTTCCATGACACTTTATCACATTCCTGTATTCCGCTTGTCATTCCAAAACAATGTTCTTTGCTGTACTTTTTATATGTCCCTGAACCATTACATTTATCACATGTTTTTTTGTACTGTGTCCAGGTTCAGCACCGCTTCCATGACAAGTGTGACATTGTCCATTTCTTTTTATATTTTAATTCTTTTTTTCTGTACCAAAAGCCACTTCTTCAAGAGTTAATACCAAGTTGTATCTTAAATCATCTCCTCTATGCACTTTTGGTCCTTGACTTTGAGCTTGACCTCTTCCACCAAAAAAACTTCCAAAGCTTCCAAAAATATCTCCTAAATCTTCAAAATCAAATCCGCCAGCACCGCCAAAACCTTGTCCACCGAAGCCTTGTCCACCAAAGCCACCTGCTCCAGCTCCTCCATTTTCAAATGCCGCATGTCCATACTGGTCATAAGCCGCTCTTTTTTGCGGATCGCTTAATACTTCATTTGCTTCCTGTACTTCCTTAAATTTGGCTTCAGCTTCAGGATTATCCTTATTTCTATCTGGATGATATTTTTTCGCCATACTCCTATACGCTTTTTTTATATCCTGTTCCGAAGCGTTTTTAGGTACGCCAAGCACTTCATAATAATCTTTTTTTGCCATTTTCTATCTTTTATCCTTTCCGCTTCTGCAAATTTTATTTTATCTATTTATGTTTTATTTTTATAAATTATAATTATTTATTCAAAAACTTTAATTTTATTTTTTTGGTACTAAATTTAAATACTCAATTAAACTTATTAACCCAAATAATATTAACATTTCATTAGTTTATATTTTCTACACCTCTAAAAGTACAATATAGAATCCTGGATTTTCTATAAAATACAAATAGTACTATTAAGGCAATTAATAAATATAAAAGTCCCTGTAATGGAATCCTTTTCCTTTTCCAGACTCTCTTATTTTATTAAAAATTGAACTAATTGAAATAAATATGGCAACTCCATATAAAAAAATGATTTAAAACTTATATTCAATTGAAATATATGAAATTAAAAACTCAATAACAAAGTTTCAACAATCGCATTTTCCAAATCCTAGTTTTTAGTGATTTACTAACGAAAAACAAATTCCTAACATGATTATAAAATATATAATTATATGTAAATTAAAGAAAATTAAATGCTATAATTATAAAATAATCTTCCAAACGAAAAATGCACCTACAAAAATTGAAAACTCAAATTATTTTTTTAGTATATCTAACATTTTCACTTCCTTCTATTATAATTCCATAAAAATATTGTCAACTAATGGAACTTATAATTTTTAGTCTATATTAAACCTAAATATCATACTAAAAATATAATTATTTAATAATCAGTTTTAAAGTTAATTGAATATATTATAACTTAATTTTCCAATAAAATCCAATATAAAATTTAAATTTTTGTTTATTTTTTTACCTTCAATAACTCAATTTTGCAAAAAAATTCACTCTCTGCTTTCCAATTTTCAAAAATTCCCTGTTTTTCTTCTAGTTTCCCGCTCGTATTCTCAAAAATCAGAAATTCCATACCAAGGCTCTATGCACACAAACGGAGCTTTTCGATTTGCTCCAAAATGCAACATAATGAAAACCTTTATATTTCAACACTAACTCTTTTTGAATTTTTACTATTTTTTTATCGCAACTTTTTCTGATTTCAAAGTCTTCAAAAATTATCGCATCATCATCAAACACTGTTTCAGTAATATGCAATTTATTTTCATTATTCAAGCAATCAGCTTTTTCATCTAAAACAAACCCTTTTTCATTCAATTTATATTTCTGTGAAGTCTCATTTTTCTCAAATTCCAAATAATAATCACTCAATTTTATGTCATCATTTACATCAAGTGCAAATGCAGGATGTGTTCCAAGTGAAAAAAATACATATCAGAATCATTTCTTTATTCACAACATTATACCCAATTTCCAAAGTATTTCCAACAATTGTATAAGTTATAAACAATTCAAACTCAAACGGATACTTATCCAAAGTTTCCTTATTAGAAGAAAACCTAAACTTCAAAGAATTTTCAGTCTTTCTCAACCAGTTCAAAATCCTCAGTCCGAGCAAACCCATGCCGTGTAGAAATTTTATATTCTTTTCCGTTGTAACTATAAGCCCCATTTTTTATAGTCCCAACAAACGGAAACAGCACAGGCGAGCTAGCAGCCCAAAACTCAGGCTTCCTGTCCCACATAAACTCTTCTCCATTTACTTTATAACTTCGTAATTCCGCTCCTCTATCCGCAACTGCAATTTCAACATTTCCATATTTTAGAGTATTTATTGTACTTTCCATCTTTAGCACATCCTTTTTTAAAGATTTTTATTTATTTTGATTTTTCATATCCTCATTTGTACCAAATTTCTTTCTCAATCTCATTAGTCCCAGCTCTATATTTTATCTATTTTGTTTATACTTCTATCTTCAGAAAATAATAATGTCAACTTTATTAATTATTTGAATACCATATTTTATATTTTTATTAATAGTCTAGTATATCTTTCATTTTATATTTTTATCTTAAATAAAAGGTTCTATTTCAATCCATTACTAGCTGTTTATTATACAAATATCATGAGGATATTATTGAAATCTAAACAAAAATATATTTCAATTTGTATTTAAATATATGATATTACTGACAAATTCAATACAGGATCAAAACTGTATTACCATTATTTATTTCCATAAGTCAACATGTATCAGAATCTACAAATATATACTCAGTTTACATATATTGCTAAAAAGAATATCTACCAAAATACTCTATTACCTAATATCTAGAATTCTTCTGCTACCATTTTTCTCATTAATATGCACAAAAATAGCTCAAAAAGAATCTAGAACAAATTTATTACTATCCTTTTATAAAAAGTAGTCTTTTCTATCATTTTTCCCATTTTCTATTGATTGTATAAAATATATAAATTATCTAACAATCTATTTTTATTTTTAATTATATCAAGAAAATATTTGACAATATTCAGATTTATATTTACAGAATCGATTTATTTTTCATTAGAGACTCATAGAATATATATTATTTTTTATAAAGTATATTTTTAGTTTTAATAATTATTTTTTTGCAAAAAGAAGGAGAACTAATTCTTCTCAATCCTATTTTTCACTTTAAATTTCTATTTCTTAATTAATCCACAACTTCCGCATCTTCCACATCATCAGAACCAGAATTATTGTTATCTCCAGCTGTTTCTCCACCTTGTGCTTGTTGTTGAGCCGCTGCTGCTTCTTGGTACATTCTAGTTGCAAATCCTTGAGATACTTTCGACAATTCTTCGATTCCTTTTCTGATTGCTTCGATGTCGTCTCCATCTTTTACTTTCTTCAATTCTTCGATTGCTTTTTCGATGTCTTCTTTTTCAGTTCCTTGCAATTTAGCTTCGTTTTCTTTTATAGTTTTTTCAGTTGCAATTACTAATTGGTCAGCTTGGTTTCTAGCTTCTACTAATTCTTTAAATTTAGCATCTTCAGCTTCATTTGCTTCAGCATCTTTTTTCATTTTTTCGATGTCTTCTTTAGACAAATTAGATGAACCAGAAATTGTTACTGTGTTTTCTTTTCCTGTTCCTAAATCTTTAGCAGATACATGCACGATACCATTTGCATCAATATCAAATGTTACTTCGATTTGAGGTACCCTCTTGGTGCAGGTGGGATATCGTTTAAGTTAAATTCTCCTAATTTATGGTTGTCAGCCGCTCTAGCTCTTTTCCCCTTGCAATACAACGATTGATACTGCTGGCTGATTATCTGCTGCTGTTGAGAATACTTGTGATTTTTTTAACTGGCACAGTAGTATTTCTATCGATGATCTTTAGTAAATACTCCACCCATTGTTTCAATTCCTAATGATAATGGAGTTACATCTAATAACAATACGTCTTTAACGTCTCCCATTAATACTCCACCTTGAATTGCTGCTCCTGCTGCAACAACTTCATCAGGGTTAATTGATTTGTTAGGTTCTTTTTCCAAAGAAATGATTTTAACCCATTCTTGAACTGCTGGAATTCTTGTAGATCCACCAACTAATAAGATTTCATCAATTCCACTTGGATCTAAGTTTAGCATCTTCTAACGCTTGTTTTAACAGTCCCTTTAGTTGCTTCAACCAAGTCTTTTTGTCAATTCATCAAATGCTGCTCGAGTTAATTTCTTTTCCAAATGTTTTTGGTCCACTTTGCATCCATTGTGATGAAATGGTAATGAAATTTGTGTTTCTAATGTAGTTGACAATTTTTTTCTTAGCATCTTCTGCTGCATCTTTTCAATCTTTGAATTGCCATTTTATCATTTCTTAAAGTCAATTCCAGTTTCTTTTTTTAAATTCATCAGCTAACCAGTCAATAATTTTTTTGGTCAAAAGTTGTCTCCACCTAAGTGGTTATTTCCCGAAGTTGAAATAACTTCTACAACTCCATCTCCAATTTCAATACTGATACGTCAAATGTACCTCCACCCTAAGTCAAATACTAATACTTTTTTTCTTCTTTTTCTTATCTAATCCATAAGATAATGCTGCTGCTGTTGGTTCATTTAATAATTCTTTTTACTGTAAGTCCTGCAATTTCTCCCAGCATCTTTTAGTTGCTTGTCTTTGAGCATCAGTAAAGTATGCTGGTACAGTGATTACTGCTTCTGTTACAGTTTCACCTAAATAAGCTCTCAGCATCTTTTTCAATTTTTCAAAAATCATTGCTGAAATTTCTTGAGGTGTATAATCTTTTCCATGAATATTTACTTTATAATCTGATCCCATGTGTGTTTTAATTGAAATTACAGTTGAATCAGGATTTGTAATAGCCTGTCTTTTTAGCAATTTCTCACTATAATTTCTCCATTATCTTTAATATTTACTACTGAAGGTGTAGTTCTTCCTCCATCACTATTTGGTATTATCGCAAAGTTTCCACCTTCCATAACTGCCACGCAGCTGTTTGTTGTCCCTAAATCTATTCCTATTATTTTTACTCATATCTATCATTCTCCTTATTTTTCAATTTATTTAATTTTTTATAAAAATTATAATTTTTAAATCTATTTTTGAATTTTCAAATTATAACTTTTACAAAATTACTTTTTATTAACTGTTACCATCGCTGGTCTAATAACTTTTTCCTTTCAATTTATATCCTTTTTTTGGAAACACTTTGCACAATCATCATTGTCATCAGTTCTCTCACATTTTTCAGTCATCATCGCTTTGATGTTCGTAGGATTAAACTTCACACCTTCTGCTGCTTCCAATTTCTTCAACGCCTTCTTCAGTCAAAAGATTTTTCAGATTATTCAAAAATCATATTAACTCCTTCGAAACCAATGCGTCAAAGTTTTTAGTTTCAGCAGAAGCTTGTTCAGCTCTTTCTAAATTATCAATATTATCTAATAATTTTGTAATAATACCTTCAGAAGCATATTTTTCATTTCAGCAACTTCATTTTCTTTTCTTTTGTGAAGTTTTTGAAATTCAGCTAATTTTCTTGTATAAGAACTCTTCCATTCTTCCAAGTCCGCCTCAAGTTTTTTGCGATTACTTCGCATAGGATTTTTCTTCTTTAACTTCTTTTTCAGAATCATCAGCTTTAGCTTCTTTAGTTTCTTTATCTAGCGTTTCTTTTTGCTTCATTTTTCAAAATCTTTTTTTCAAATCTTTTTCAGACATTTAAAAACCCCGCTCTCTTTTATTTTTTATTTTTGATTTAATAATTGATTTACTTCTTCTGCTACATATTCAACTAATCCAACTGTTTTTGAATATTCCATCCGCTTTTGGTCCAATCACACCGATAATTCCTCTCGCATTATTTAACGTATAAACTGAAAATACAAATGAGAAATCTTCAAGTCCTGCAATTTTCAAATCTTCTCCAAAAATTACATTTACCTCTCCATCCTTAAACTCTTCCATTTGCAAAAACTGTGAAAAATACATTTCGCAAATCATTTGGGTTATTAAACAATTTTACACGATTTATAATGTTCATTACATCGGATGTATTGTTTTCAATAAGATTTGTTCCACCTTCAAAAAAATAACTTTTCCTTCATCAGAAATCCTGTTATCCTTGAAAATCGCTTTGTGAAAATAAATTTGTATTTGTGAAAAATCCTTTAAATCAGATAATGTAAAATACTGACTATTTGCAATTTTTTCATTTAAGAAATTATTTATTTTCTCAACTTCGCTTTCAGTTACAGGATTTTCCAAAAAGATATTCAAATTTTTTGTAAGGGATGAATTCATTACAACTACAGCAAGTACAGTCGTGTCATTAATATGCACCAGCTTTACTTTTTTACACCTTCCTGCGTAAATGCCGGCTCTAAAACGACTCCAGCATATTGACTAATCTTTGACAATAACCTGGATGTTTCTTCAAATATCATATCAATTTGATTCATCCGTTTATTGTACGCCTGCATGACTTTCGCCTTTTCTTCTTGGGAAATATCCCTAATTTTCAAAAGCTCATCGACATACAGCTTATATCCTTCACTTGTCGGAATACGTCCAGAAGATGTATGTGTTTTTGCAATCAGACCCTTATCTTCCAAATCTGCCATTGTATTTCTGATAGTGGCTGAAGACACTCCAATATTATATTTCTTCTCAAGTGTCCGTGATCCCACGCTCTCGCCAAATTCCAGATAATGTTTGATAATAGCCTTTAAAATTAATTGCTCTCTATCATTCATCTCGGCACCTTCCTTATTTTTTGTTAGCACTCTCTAACTTAGGTTGCTAACTACAAATATATAATATTACATTTTTAAAATTTGTCAACACTTTTTAAAAATTTTTATGATATCAGATAAGCACTATAATACTGTATTTTCTCAAATTTATAATTTTAAAATTTTTGTTATATAAGGCTGTCAAAACAACCTTTTCTTGAAATAATATTTAATTACTGTGCAATTGTTCTATTGTTCTCCCTTTTATTTATTGCTCTTGCATCATCCGCAACCTAGCTCCACACACTACTAATTATCTATTTTATCTCTTTATCTTTTCTCTTTAATTAGCTCTGTTTCATAGTTTTGTCTGATTTATATTATCTTCCATTAGAACTCCATAATCGCTTATAATACATTTTTATTTTTATATTAATTTTATAATATTTACCCCAACTTCCTTTTCTATACTCCTCAATTGTAACTCCTGTTTTTCAAATAAACTTTTCTGCTATTATTTATTAATTGTGTTGTATTCCATCTTTGTGAAGAATAATTAAAAATACCTTTAAAGTTAGCCCGTAATCCTCACTATTTTTATTGTGATAATAAGTTTTTCCATTTATAACACATTTATTAAAAATAATATTCTTCCCAATCTGTCCCATCTGCTGTTGATGGATGGTCATCACCAAGCTCCTACATATCTGTGCAATGCTTTTCCGACTTTATTGTGTTCTTCTTTCTGCAAAGCGACAAAATTCCTGCTGCAAAAATATTCCTAATAAAAATCATAAATAATCTCTCCTTTAAAATATCAATTTTATAAATTAAATTTTTGTTTCTAAATATCTAAACTTTTCAAATTCTTATTTATGTTTATCACATATTTTATAAGTTTATTATTTTTATTTCCAAAATCAATTGACTATTATCAAAGTAAAATTACTATTCACCAGTTATCTTTAAAAAGCTAATTTCCTTTCATTTGTTCCCAATTTCCCTCATCATTTTTCCAAAATACTTTTCCCTATTTTAAATATACTCTATTTAATTGTTCAATTTGTTCACCCATATTACGAGTATTGAAGTATGAACTGTTAATAATGCTCCGTTTTCTAGTATCAATCCCCATATCTCTTTGACCATATCCACCATAATATCCATTTATAACACATTTTGCAAAACCATAATAGTAACAACATTATCATAAGAAGCACTCATTACAAGATCAGTGCAATAGCTTTCTTTTATAGTTATTCTTTCTTCTATTCTACTACACTAAGCCCTAACCCTAAAACAAAATCCATCATAAATTAATTCCTCTACTAATTTATTTATTTTACTATTTCTAACAATTTATTTAATTATGTAATTCATCATACATTCTCACAAGTTCTATAGTTCTTTCCTTTTGTCATCTGAAATTTTATATTTGCTTCATCAATACTGTCCGATGTTCCACACATCATTCTTTTTCCATTTTCATCTACTCCACAACTTTCGTCAAGCGATCTATTCACTTCATTAACCATTTGTTTTCAGCCAAGCACGCTCACTATTCCGAAGTTTAATTTTTGAATTTTCAGGAATCTCTGACATTAGTAATTTATAAACTTTATTTAATTCCATATCCCAAGTTTGATATGCTTTATAAGGTAGACTTTTCGTCAACTGAACTCATTCTATTCATTAACTCAGCCTCATAATTTGTTCTTCTTTTGCTAACAACTGGTGCTGTCGTTGTTTCTTGAGAACAGTTGTAACTTGTGCCATTTGTTGCTGTTCACTTGTGCTGTTTTATCAGTTTCCTGTTTTGTCTTTGTTCTCATTCTGACTTTGGCTGTCTGCCACTCCTGTGTTTTAGCCATCGCCGATACTACCCATATTGAGAACTGCACCTCCTAGATACAGATATTTGTTTACACATACAATAATTAAAATAGTCTTTTTATTCATATTGTTTATTTTCCTTTCTGTTTTTCACAATCTAAAATAAATTTCCATTTTATCCGAAATTCAGTCTTTGGATTATCTGTATCAAGTACAACTAATTCCATCCACTTCATCTAATTCGCCACGATCGTCACTCATCATGACTTTCTGATTTCATATCGACTTATTTTACCATTTTACAAACGTAACATAATCATCACCCACTAGTAATTTTATTTTGATATACAGTGATCTTCTAACTCATTATCTATATCACTATCACTTTTCAATAAAATATGATATCCCATCTTGAAAATCAGTCCATTCTGACAACAAATTTCATACAACAGAAAATCATGCGATTATTAAAATTATCACTTTATTTTCAATATTAATGTCTCCCTTTACTGATGACATATTTCGTTTTATTTTATTTCAACTTTTATTAACATTTACCACCTCATTTCCTTTTCTTATCAGCAACCATCGTTACTCCAGTCCTACAAACTCTTCCTATTCTGCAAATTAAAGTTGTTATGTAATTTTTGAGGGTATTTTTAAAATAAGTAGTCAAAGTTGCTCTAGGAGTATCGCATCCTACATCTCAGAAAGTAATATGTCCATTTATAACACATTTTGCAAAACCTAAGAAGCGCACTTTATTACAAAAATCTGTGCAATAGCTTTTCTTTTTATATAGCTATATGTTCTTTTCCTGCCATTCCAGATGAGCTCGATCTCCTATTCCTAAAAATAAAATCTATAATTATTGTTATAATTTTTATTAAATTTTATAAATTATTTTACAATTTTAATTTGTATGCTAATTTTACAAATAGTCAAATCAAACGAAATATTTATCAAAATTTTAAATATAATAAACAAGTCTTTATATTATACATTTTGATTTTGATCACATAAATTTTATGAACAATTAGGGCTATAATTTTTAAATATAACTTCAAACTTTAACAAATAGTTTTATTAGAGAATTACATATTTATATGTCAGAGTTACTACTAAACTTTAACTACCAAATCCGTTGTTTTCTGACAGAATGGTACAACTCACAAATGCACTCTATGTATGTTATTCTAATTAAAAATTTCTATACTAAACCTCGTTTAAATAATGAATTTATTAAAACTTTTCTAATAAATAACAATAGTTTAGTGATTACGAATTAGTTATTGGGCAGCCCTCATTATAAAATTATCAATACACTGCACCTCCATCTTGACCTATACAAAATTTCAGATACAGTTCGTGTTTTATATCTCTGTTCTTCAATATGCTAAAATCACTTTTATTATTTATCAAACACACTAGTATTAGTTTTAGAAATACAAAGTTTAATCTTTACTAAATAGTACCAATCATCATTCGTCAGTTCTAAATAAATTTTATTCTTTCTTGATTCTTTTCATCTGTTAGTATACTACCACTAAAACGACCGATAACTCAAAATTTGATTATCAATTTGTTTTAAAAAGCATCACCATATCCTGCTTTAGCTAGATATGTGTGTTTCTTTTAATTTTTCAAATCTTCAAAATTGTCAGCAATATCTTCTATTTTACGGTTTTATTTATACCCTAAAGTCAAAGCAAAATTTTTCCTCTTTTGTTATATATGATAAATTGAGATCTCTGATTCTAAATATATTGAACCATAAAAATTTAGGAAAACGATCGATCATATTTTCTTTTATTTTATCATATTCTATAATTCAAAAGCCTTCCGAATATAAAATTTCTTTATTGGTACATTTATTTTTACCTTTTTATTTTTACTTTAAAATATCTGAGGAAAATCTTCTATAGTTTTTCCAAAAAGATGATTAGGTTTAGGAAGAGGCAACCTACGTCATTGCAGCTATTGTAAAACAAGAATTTAAACAGAAAATACTTTTCTACCAAAAATCAATAATATAAAGCTTCAACTTTACTCATCTTAATTACCTACTCTTTCTCTCTCATATTTGAATTATTAAACTAATTATTTGCTTTACTCTGTATTTTTGATATTTTCTTACCAGCCTCTGTTTTTCCTTTCAGAAATTAGATCATATCATCTGCATCTTCCATAAAATCGTACAGCATACTACGCTTTGATACTTTGATTCAGCATTTTCAATTTATTTTTGTTTCAGAGCCAAGATGATTGTCTTCTTTCAAAATATTTCGCACATCCTGATTTAGCACGTGCTCATTTATCGAGTTACCGTTGTATCCGCTAGAACATTCATCACAGCCTTCTCCACACACTTTACTGCGCACTTTTCCCAACTAGTCTTTGTCCAGTCATCTCCGATTAACGAATCCAGTATCAGAAGTATTTTGGAACGCCCATATCTACTAGTCCAATTAATGTGGAAACAGCATCGTTTTGTGTGAATCAATGACAGTACAAGAGGTCCCGCTAATGCTGCTCTTATCATGATTTCAGCCGCAACTTCATCTCTAATTTCTGATTACAATAACATCGATCGTTTCGCCATGCAGCTTTCAGAGACTTCTGTAGCGAATGTTGCTCCGATACTCTGATCGCACCTGGTATTTGAGCATTCTGTCAATTTTGCTTTCTCACAGGTGCTCCTACCGTTATGATCTTCCATCATTTTGGAACAACATATTTATTGAAAGATTTTTAAGGTTGTGGATTTTCCAGAGCCTGTCGGTCTGCTTACAAGTATCATTCCGCACTTTCTGGTTAAAATCATCATTTAGCATAGCATACTCTGGTCTGAAAATCGTGCTTTCCAGGTTTATGGTCTTTCCGGATAATTTTCAAGAATACGCAGAACCATGCTTTTCTCCGCCAATTGGCGGCATATGGCGGCTCTTATAGTCATATCAGCTTATTAATATTTTTATTCAATATTAGAGAAAAGCCGCCATCTTGTGGCTTTCTTTTCTCTGCAACATTCATCTCGCACATTTGTACCCTCACGCGCACAATTTCTGTAATATCAAGCACTGTTTACAGTTCGGATTCAATTTTCACTTTCTATAAAGATGCCCATCAACTCGGCATTTTATTTCCACACCTTCCAGCAAAGTCCATCTTTATGTGAATATCGCTGGCACGCTCCCTTAAACATAGCTTTACAATTTCCCTAATAAATAAGAAACTGTATCTTTTGATAACAAATTATACTAGTCAGAAACAATCCTGAACTGTACTCTCTCAGCATATCATTCATTGACCCACCTCCCTTTCCGCTTTTATATAGGTATTTTAGTTATTTCTGCTACTCCAGCATTAAATTCTTCCAATACTAATTTCGGTCTGCTGAGTGTTTTACAATGCCTTTAATCAAGTTGTACCATTTTAAAGCGGCAAGTTGTGCATCAACTCCTTTAATGTTTCCTCTAGCTGTAATTTAGTCCAACTCTTCCACAAGAAAGTGTTTTACATTTTTAGTCCTTTTATATTTGCCTTTGTTATACTTCATTTCCGTGATGTTGAAGAAACCAACACGTTTGGCAGCTGCTTCTTCACTTACTGGCTCATCATTTTCTCTGTTCCTCAATCATTCTTGTTTAGATAACTCTCTTGACATTTTTAGAAAATGTAATATTGACTTTTCTTTTTCCTTTCTCAATTTTTGTGCAAGCTGCTGCCGTATTTTAGCTACTGTGATTTTGCATTTATTAAATCCAGTATGTTGCTTACTGTGTTAGGATTTACCATCTTTGCCATAAATTCTCCTTTCTGTTCTTCATTATTTCTTTATTTATTATTCAAAATTTTCCATTATTCTTCAAATGAAACATTTCCTTCCCTATTTAACAATGTAAGTTTTCCATTTTCATGTTCTCACAATTGTTGAAGGCTTTCCGTTAATGCTGATTTTTCATTTGGAATGACAATGTCTCACATTTTTAACAGCTCTTCGCTTGAGACTCTCCAATTTCAGTAGCAACGTATTTTCACTGAAATGTTTGCACTTTGTTGTTAATACAAAATTCACCGCACTATAATTTCAAAGAGCAATCTTATTTTTGGAATACAGAACCTATCGTTTTCTCATATTTTATCAGAATTTTGAGTAAAACTCATCATTTGCAGAAAATTATTGTCAATTCTCCAGGCCAGTATTTATAAAAGAATTTTAGAAATGAATCATTTTCTTCAGTTTCATTTATTAATTCGCTCTCAAAATATCTCTGTTGCTGATTAGGTGCAATTATTTTTAGAAAATCACGTATCTTATATATGTACCAGCATGTCTGTTCAGAGAGAGAGCCGATTCCATAAACCGTATCTGTCGGATACAGCAACTCCTCCATTTTTCAGAATGCACACCGCTTTTAATTTTTAAAGTCATCATTTCCATCATCAACTCGCACTCAAACAATCCACTTATCGGATTGTTGTAGCTATTCTTTTTATTATTTCAGCAAACATCTTGCTTTTGTTGACAGATTTTCAGTTTGTCAAATTTTTCTGTCTTCGGGCAGTTGAATCGTGCCAGTTACCACAACTCCTCTACCAGCTGAATCTTTTAATCTTTCAATGGCACGGGATCTGACGAAACTGGCGTGTCGCACAAGCATAAACTTCTGTCGCCCCTTTATCAATCAGAGCCTGTGCTGCATTACAGATTGTTCCAGCGGTATCAATCATATCGTCAATTAAAATAGCTCCTTTATACCTCTCCAACAATATTCATAACTTCCGAAACATTTGCCTGCTTACGTCTTTATCAATTATCGCAAGCGGTGTATGCAGCGTTTGCAAGCTTCCTCTGCTCTACGCCACCAGCATCAGGTGAAACAGCAACAGTATCGTCGCGGAATCCATATTTATAAAATGTTTAGCCAAGATTGGCAGAGAGCTTCCATACGACTGCTGGATGTCAAAAATCCAGCGAACTTTGTCCTTGCGTACGCAATCCATTGCTACTACTCTCGTTGCACCTGCTACATGTTAATAAATTACAGCAAGTTTTGATGTGTGATTGCACGTGGACTCTCGCCTTTCTGTCTTGTCTTGCATATCCACAATTAAGGAATTATTGCTATAATTTCGCTACGCCGAAGCTCTTCTGTTTTAATCGCATCAATAAAACTAAACCTGTGCCCATAATACTTTCATTTACAGGTTTTGAAGTGGACTGAATTACAAATACTTTACATCCACGTACACTTTTCACGATTGCTTTTGCACCGGTTTCTCCATCCGCAAATCTTACAATTTCAGCAGAAGATGAAATCCGCATCCAAATACTTTCACAATCTTTTTCTGCTAATGCTTCACTTGACGTTCCTGCCAAATATTCTTATTCTGCTCTTGTCTTCCTTGGTTAATGTCATCACTTTCATTTCCCTTTCTCTCTATATTTTGAATTTTTATTTAGACTTTATATCTTTTAATTAAATTTACACACTAAATGATATTTTTATAACATTTTGGGACTCTTTTGACATCAGAAATTGCTAGTTTTTATTATCTCGTGATTTCACTTGTTTAGCTCTTCCAAATGCCACAATAGCTCGTCCCGGAATATCTTTTGTAATAGCTGATCCAGCCGCTGTTCGAACTTTGCTTCCTATTTCAACTGAGCGACTACAAAGTATCAGTGCCAATTACTTCCACAGCGCATTTTTCCAATTTTTGTCTTTATGTTTATCCATCGTAGTTGCAAGTAGTGTCCCTGCACCAATATTTGTGTCTCTCCCCACGTCAGCATCTCACATAAGTCAAATGCAGTTTTCTACACCTTTTCAAGCGTAGCATTTTTATTTCCACAAAGTTTCCAACATGTACACAGTTTCTTTCAAAATGTGCCTGGACGCAAATGTGCAAAAGGTCCACTAGTTGCTCCTTCGCAAGTATGGGAGCTGCTCAACAGCAGAAGCCTCTATTTTCACATTATCAGCACTGCGAATTTCTAAATTTCTCGTATGTTCCTAAAAATTTCGCAGTTTTTGCAGTTTTGTGTTTCCTTGAATTGTAACATTTGGACAATTACAGTGTCCTGTCCAATTTCAAACATTATCTCTCAATAGAGTTGTGCTCCGGATTAATGAGAATTACACCACTATCCATGGGGTTCGATATCTATCTCTTGAAATTTTACTTGCCTGCCTTAACTCAACTTTTGAGTGCACTCCTAAAGATTTCATCTCTCATCTTCGATTTGAAAGCTGTCAACTTTATAGCCTTTCCGTCGATAAAATTTTATAGCATCAGTCAAATAATATTCACCTGAGTTAGTTTGTTGTCAATCTATCATAAAAGCAGACTTTCATTTTTGAAAATATATACTCCTGTATTAATTTCGTATTTTTCTCATTTTCATTTTACTCTTTTCTTCGACAATGTTTGAAATTTTGCCATTTTCTCAACAATCCGTCCATATCAAATGGATCTTTTAACTTTACATGAAAGTACGATACAATCAAGATCTCTCAACACTCTTTTAATTTCTTCAATGTTTTTCTTTTAACGAGATCATCTCCATAAGTCATTAATACATTTTCCATATTCATGATTTTATCCTTGCAATTAAAATAGCATGTCCTGTTCCAAGCTGTTCTTCTTGTGTAACATAAACAACATTCCCATTTCAGCTAAAACATCTTCCTTTTATGTCCTAGAATAAAAATATTTTATCATTCCAATATTTTCTAGTACATTGACCACTCTTCTAATCATCGGAACACCGTTCACTTTTACGCAGAACTTTAGACCGTTCAGACTTCATTCTAGTCCTTTTCCAGCCGCTAAAATACCGAAATCATTATTTCCTCCTTAAAATTAATATAACATAAAATATTTATTTTTATTTTACTCAAACTATGATCTAGTGTTTACTCAAATTTTGAGTTTCAATCTTAAAAATTTCTTTTCTGTTTAATTATATCAATTTTTCGAGTTTATTCAAATAATATAAATAATGATAAAATATCTTTTAAATCAAAAGTTTTCTCTTCATTCTCACTGTCTTATATAATTCAAATGAATCCTCAATGCCTCTAGTGAAAATCTGTATTTCTAACAATGAAAATATTAACGAAATTATGAGTGACACTAGACTTATCCCAAACTTATATCTCAATAAAAATTTATTTGGAAAAACAGAATAACATTGACACAGCACATAATAATAAGCTAGAAACTCCAAAAGTACTGCATCTTCTTAATATAATTTAACCGTTTCTTCAGATTCTTAACCTGATAAAATTCATGTCGATTTCTCCCACTTGAATCCATCTGTCTGACAATGGCTCATAAGTGCCAAAAATCTGTTAGTATATGCTAGCAAAAGAAGAGATACTCGTAGGAAAAAGAACAGCCGGGGTAGTTATTTCCGAAAGTCATATTTTTCATCATCTTTCAATTTTATCAATATATTTATTCAACAATTTAAATACTACTTTATTTTTATTATAATTGAAGTACTAAAAATACAAAATAAAAATGCAAGGACTAAAAGTGCCCTTGTAAAAGATTTTATTTTATTAAAGATTAGAATGAATCGTGAGTGATAACATGCTCTTTGAACTTTTATCTATTTCAACTACCAAAAGGTTTTTCCTGTTGTTAAATTCAGTTTTAAATATCATCATCTGAAATATTCGCAAAATTATTAAAAGCACGCAAACTATTTCGTGAGTTGCTACAATAACATTTTTCCTTCCTGCTAGCTTTTTGAAATATGTAGATGCCAGTACAGAACGCTCTGATAGTATCTTTAAGCTTTTCTCCAAGTGGCGCTCACGAATCAGATAAATCTGCATATCTTCTGTCCGCTTTTGGATAATATTCGCTTGATTTGTCTATTGTCAGGCGGTGCAACATCAAAGCTTCTTCTCCGGATAAGGGACTTGCTCGTCTCCATATTTTAACGGTTTCAGCTTATTTAATCCTGTAATGCTCAATGACGTTCATTCAATCTCCAGATTTGTAAACTCAGATGTATAATTCATCCAGTTCTTCCAAAACGTAATTAAGAGTTTTAATAGCTCTTTTCAAATAAGATGTAAGCTATCAAAAACTATCCCATTTCCTTTAATGTTTTACCACCAGCTTTTGCCTCTTCCACTCCTTTTGGACTCAAGTCAACATCCTTCCATCCAGTGAAATTTATTTTTCCAAGTTCCATTCACTTTCTCCATGACGAATCAATACTAATTTCATTGTTTTTCCTCCTTTTGATAAAAGTTGTTTTATATTTGAACTAATAAAAAGCGGCTTTATTTTACTATCGTGTTTTCAGTTTCGCAACTGCTTCTGCAGCAGCTGATGTACTTGTAGATAGTTCTTTTTCAGCAATTAAATCTTCAAGATGTTCCTTTTATGTTGTCATCAATTCTTCAAAGTTCATATTGTCGTAAGTCGCTTCTGAAGATGTTTTATGTTTATTCCTTGTTTTCTTAAAAACTGTCAACTTTATTTTGATTCTTTTGTACAGGTAATATCCTACTGCTACAGTTCCTACCCGATTGCTGCTCCTACTAAATGTTTCCTTTTTAAATGTTTCCAAAGTTTTATCATTTTTATACCTCCAAATTTTTATTTGATTATTATTTTATCATTTATTAATTTTTATTACAAAAGCAATGTATTTGTCATCTAGCTCATTGCCTGCTCTGTTATTGAAAAATATGTGATCTACTCAAATCACTCAAATTTTTCAATAGAATTATCATTTCTTACATCTACAACATAATGAGATTTTTCCATTATCAGCTTTTAAACGATAAATTCTTACTTCCTTGTTGGAAAAAGTTGTTTTAATACAAGATGCCGTCCAAAAAGTTGTAAACCACATCAGCGCTATCGCTGTAACCGATCTGTTTTGCGCAGATACGATTTGAGCAAATATAATGCAGGCAATATTTCGATGTCAAAAAAACCTTTACGCTGTGTTTCCCTGTAAGCATGCTCGATAATTGCTGCGGTTGTCAGTCCTGCTGTAAAGTTATTTATGCCTGATTTGTAATTTTTCAACTTTACTTTTGCCAAGCCCATACAGGAAAACGAAAGTAATATTGCGGCTCCAGAATAAACAGACAGTAAATCTATTGATTTTTCTTCAAAATCTTCAACAAGTTTTACTGAAGTCATGCCATGTTCAACTGATAAGGCAGTCTGCAGTTCGGTAAATTACTTCATCTATTGAAATTTCTTCAGGCTCAAATGTAACGAGCAAAGTATTTATAGTCTGATTATACCGTAAAGCTGTATTTTTGAGTTTAACTTTTACTGTTTCAAAAAATTTTTTTGTATTGGCAATATCGTGTGAAATTTTGAATCTGACACGATTCGGTAATTTATGCAGTATTATTACAGGTTAGTTTTTCATATCTTATTCAAACTCCTTCAAAACACAAAAATATTTATTAACATCGTATTTTAATAGTCGCAATGAATTTCCAACTACTAAAAATTGTGATGAGTTATGCAAAATTGAACTGTATGTGCAGGCAGAAGTCCTGTTGCACCTAATACAAGGCAAAACTGTTTATTCCAATTGCCATTGCAAAAATTCTGCTTTATTATTTTACAGTGTTTTTGCTAAACTAATTTCACCTGGTATTAGTAATGGGTCGTCTGAAGTTATTGTACATCAGCAGCTTCCATCGCAATGTCGGTACGCGAACTTCCTAGAGCTATTCTACATTTGCAGTAGGAAAGGGCAGGAGCGTCGTTTATTCCGTCACCTATCATAATAACTTTTGAACCAATTGAACGGAATTTTCAAAATATCTTTAGCCTTGTCCTCAGGCAGCAGTTCAGACTCGTATCTGTCCATTGACATTCTTGAGCGATAGTTTTCAGCCTGCTGTCTCAAATCTCCCGTTAACAGTACAATATCATCTATTCCTCGATTTCTTAGCCGATTCATTGCCTTTTCTTTTATATTTTCCCTAGGCGGATCTGAAAACGCCGATAACACCTATTAAATCGTATTTTTAGCTACGTAAATTACAATTTCACCACGATTTTGCATTCCTTCGACTATATCACCTGCCATCTTCAGTGAAATATCATTTTCTTCCATATATTTACGGCTTCCTCACGGATAATATCCTTATTTACAAAAGTTTCTATCCCCTGCCCAAACTTTATATGGATTCCCTATGTCTTGGAATTTTTAATCCTCTATTTTTAATTTCGTTCAAAATTACCTATAAATGGATGTGATGAAGTTTCTTCGGCTGCAGCAACTAGTGCAAGCATTCTGTTATCTTTCATATTTTTCCAAAAAGTCTTTTAGTGTTTGGATTTTAGGCTTTCCTTCGATATGTGTACCTGTTTTGTCAAATATCACTGTGTCCAGATTTTGAAAGTTCTTCCAGATAGTTGCTTCCTTTAATCAAGAATTCCATTTTTAGCTGCTGTATTAATTGAAAGCTGAAAATGCTGACGCTGTTGACAGCCTTATTCCGCATGAATAGTCAATTACAAGCATACTAAGAGCTTTTTGCAAGTTTCTCGTTGAAACATAGACAATTCCAGCGACAGAAAGTTAAGCGGGATTAACTGTACAGAAAATGTATCGGCGTAGATTGAATATCAGCCTTGCTAAAGCGGCATCTTCCACTAATTTTATATTGCTGGAAGCTGTCCTGTCATCTCCAACCTTCTCAGCTTTTACAGTAATATTTCCACTTTTTAAAAAGTGTTCCTGCAAAACTTCTTTCTCCAGCCTTTTTCGTAACGAGCATATGTTCCCCAGTAATTGCCGACTGGTCAATTATCGCCTCACCTTTTTCAATTGTTCCATCCATATATATCTCCAGTTTGAACAAGTATCAAAATCTCCCTTGCTAATTTCTTCAATTGGAACTTTTTGACGTATTTCCATCATCGACTAGCTTCGGACATAGTTTTCTCCAACACTGCTAATATGTCTTTAATTACGCTCACGTGTCTTTTTCATTGTATAAACAGTCAGAAGCTCTGCAAAATTTTTCTAAAATCATAATTATCAAAACTGTTCGTTCACTTCCTAAAATAATGCTGACGATAGCTGTAGAACTAACGTATCTGCGTTGGGACGCTTATTTTTGAATAAGAGAATAAATTCCATTTTTAAAACAGGCAGGGCTAAAAGAAAACTGTTGATAAAAGTTTTGTAGTTAAAATAGCCGCCTGATTCCTGTTAATTTTGTCTTTGGATTTGGCAGTAGCAGTAAAGTACAGCAGCCCAATATTTTTAATAATTTCCTGTGGAGATTCTTCCTGCAGACGTCTTTCAATCACATATTTAGTTTGATATTTGTTTTCGTTTTTGTATATATCCACTGATATGTATTTAATGTATTTTGAAGTAAAGATATTAAGTTTTCACCAGTTAACGAAATTGTCAAAATAAACAAGAATAGTTCTGTAATCTTGGAAATTTCAACACTTTGGATATAATGAACCTGCATTAGCTTTTGTTATCTCTTCTTATGATTCAAAGATATTTTAAAAGCTCTTGATTTTTATTCTGATTCTTCCACAATTTCGTGTAAAAATCTTGCAGTCAACAAATAATCTTTATTTAACATAAAATCCCTTTCTTTTTCATTTTGGCAATAATTAAAGTTCTTTAATTATGTTATAAAAAGTATCCAAATTATCTTCTATTTCCTTTAAGGATTTATTTTCATATAATTCAGAATGATTAATCATCGTTTTCCAGACTTTGTTCAGCCAGTCCAGTATTTGTTTTTCTGAAATTAATTTTACATCATAGTAAAGGAGAATTTTGTTGTCACTACGAATACTCAATACTTTTTATGCCTGATAAAATAAGTTCTGTAACTCTATAATCATATTTTTAATTCTTCCGGAATCTTTTGACAAATTTGGGACCAAAAAGTGTTAATCTGCCAGGAATACTGTGTACAACCTTTATCTGAGTTAAAGCATCAGATATGTGCCTAAATAAATTTTTCTAACATTATTTTCTTTTCCTTCTGATAAAAATAAAGCCCACCATAATAAGTAGTACCTGTGACTTTTGGAATTTCTCTTAATTTTTAATATATAAAAAGCAAAAATTCCTGCAACTAATGTCTTTAAGTCCGACTAACCTCTACTTTTATTATAAATAGCCATATCAACAGATTCAAATGCCTGTTTTAATATTCTTTTTATTTTTCCAGAGCTTGTTTTTCAAAGGCTTCTTCTTCCAGATGGAGCAGTTTTAGTACGATTAAATATAAAATGAACTCTCAATAATTTTTCATCAAAATAAATTAAGATACTTTTCAATAATGGAATTAACGCTTACTGAGTGTATTCCGATAATTGACGTATATTATTTAAAAATTCCTGTTCTAATTCTTCATTTTTCTCTTTTATGCATCTGTTTGAAGTCTCAAACGTCCATTCTGGTAATGTTTTTACTTGAATAACGCCATAAAAATTTTATAACATAACCAACTCCTTAAATATTTTTCATAAATTATTATATACCTTTTTATTTTAAATTTCAAGAATTTAATTAAAGAAAAATAAAAACGAGACTTTAAAACAATTTTATCAGGATTATTCATTTAAAATTCATATTCCCCATTCCACGTAATGAAACAATTTAACAAGTTCTTCCGATACCTTTCTGTTTCTTTTTGTCAATATCTTCAAAAGTCCAGTCGGTCTTATCTGCTGGGATTAATTCACGTACATATTTAATTTTTAGATTTTTCATAACTTGCTTTTTCTTTTCAAAAAGTTTTCGAGCTTTAATTGACAATCTTTTTCAAAAGGAATCTTGTTTCCAATATAATTTATATATTCTTTAACCTGTTTATTTTCAACACTTTCTGAAATCAGTTACTCCATTTTTGTGGCAATATATTCAATTTCCCATTTTTCAGTCAGTAATTCATCCTGATTGTTATACACAACCATTTTTAAAATCATACGCACAAGATTTTTGTTTGGTGTTTTGACTTTTTCCTGCAATATTGAAATTGGAATATTCTTGAAATGCAATTTTTGGAGAATATTATCACCAATATCAACATTAAGTTTAAGAATGTCAGCTTTTACAGCAGCAACACTCGGTGTTACAAGATAATTTGCTGTCAATTCCAAAATAGCTTTCTTAAAATTTTAAGAAATAAGTTTCAAAAATTTTCTTTTTCGCCATGTGACAAATAATGAGACAACAACAGGATATTTCCAAGATTCATTTGGATAAGCTGATAAAGTATCTAAAATCTTTATAATCTGTATATTTTTCTGTCCAAGGCTTGTCATCAATTGATTCGTGCCTATTCATCACTGACCCAGTAAACGATCTGAGTCAAGATAGCTTCAAAGATTTGATTTATAAAGCCTTGTAAATCCGCCCTTTTGAATAAAAACGTCTAAGTCCAAGTGTAGTCGTTGCCACATCTTTCTACTGCCCTTAGATAAAACATATAATAATAAAACAGCTGTTTTACATTTTTCTTTGGCATAAAGTGCCCGTTCGCTTGAGTTTTTCCACTGTTTTATAAACATTTTCTTGTATTCTTGATTCGGTTATACATTTTTGCCTTAAAAATATCAGCTTCGAAAGTGGCAATCCTCTGTCATTCAAAGTAGAAAATACATCCCAATGCGTCATCTTGCGAATCTGTATTTATTGGAAAGACAACCGCTCTATTTAAAAGTATAATAAATAAATTCAGATGAAAGCATTAGTGAGCTTTAGTTCTACAGAAGTTTATCAAATAATCTTTTGAAATAAAATATAATTTTTGAATAATTATCAGTAGACCTCCAGGATCAGACAACTCCAGTTTCCAAAATATTTTATGAAATTTTATTTCCTTCATTATCTATAACTCTTGAATTTATAAAGTACGCTTTTATAATCAACTTCTCCAGTTAATTTCTCCTGCTTCCGGAGTGCGAGCTGAATCTGTCTTATAAAATTTTTCCTGCTCAACAGTTTTTCCTCATAGAAACTAATTTTTGTATAAATTGCACGTAAAGAAGAAACAATAAGTAATTCTCTGCTGCCCGTCAATTATTCCTGTTCTCCAGTCTCATTTCATAGAAACTATGCTTCCTATATGTTCCTTCACTTCCTATTTCTCTTTGACTCATTTTTCAGTAAGTCTAATAAATCATAAAACAACGTCTTAGTCTCATTTTCCAGGTCCAGGAATATGGTCTCTGATATTCAGGTATTAAAAGCATCTCGATCTTTCCACTTTTCCAGTAACTGTTTGATACTTTGCTTGTTAACTTGTATTGTTGCAACCCATAACGCCTCCTACCGTTCTTTTATAAATTATACACCATTTCAATGGTGTTTTTCAACCAGAAAAATTTTAGGAAAAATTACTATTATATTTGTTCTTTATAATTATTTTTGATGCTAAAAAATATAAACATATATTTTGGTTATCAAAATAAAAATATCAATTGTAAAAATATAAAAACATTATATAATTAAATAACAGTGGTTATATATTCGGATATATTAAACTAATAAAAATAACTAACAGAGGAGATTTTATGTTTGAAAAATTTCGACTGAAAAATTTATCAAAAGTTATACAGTCTGCTATTTTCAAATCTTTCAGAACAATTTACAAAAAATTATTTTGATACTTTTTCTAAAAATAAATTTTTAAATATTGAAAATGTCGCTTTTATTATATAAAAGAAATAAAAACATTATTATAAGCAAAAAGTGACAATTTTTGAAATCTTTAGATAAATATATTTCTAATTCAGGCATTGATTTATCTTTTTGAAAATGTCGATTTAAAAACTTGTTGAAAAACTTTTGGAACGGCTTTGTTCCAATGGATATAAAAATTTTATTGAAAATGACATTGAAATGAAATAATCGAAAGAATAAAATATTAGAAATTTTACCAAAATTATATTTATTTTTATGTATTCTAAATTATACTTCAATAAACGAAAATATAAAATTAGCAGAGCTCCACCATATAATTTTTACAAATAATCGTCAAATAATTGTTTATAAAAATTATAAATGGAGTGAAATAAAAAGTGAACGAAAAAGACAGAAAATAAAAAAATTGAATTAAAAGGAATAAAAATAGGAAAATATTTTTATTGAAAAACCAATAGTTCAGGGTGGAATAGGGTGTTGAATCAGCTGGGACCAGCTTGCTGAAAATGTTGCAAAAATGGATGTCTTGGAACAATAAGCGCTATCTGTACTGGATATTACCAAAATATGAGATTTGTTAAAAAGCTGTAAATGGACGTCCTCTTGAACAGAAAATGTCTACAACCGTGAAGCACTTTTGAAATTTTTAAAAATGCAAGAAAGATTTGTGGTGACGAGACCGCTTGCGTGTAATATTCTTCATGCAATAAATGATTATGAAAGAGTTGTACAGGATGCTCTTGATGCAGGAGCAAATCATTATTGTTACTGGGGCTGGGCTTCCATTGGAACTTCCAAGGCTTGTTAAAGATTTCCGGATGTAGAAATCGTTCCAATAGTTTCATCTGCCGAGCATTAAAAATAATCTGCATGGAAAGCAACGGTAAATGCCAGGAGCAGTAATCGTGGAAGGTCCAAAAAGTGGTGGACACCAGGGGCAAAAATATGAAGAATTATTCGCACCTGAACATCAGCTGGAAGCAATCTTGCCACCTATAAAGGAAGAGCGTGACAAATGAGGAGATTTCCCAATTATTGCAGCAGGTGAATATGGGATAATAACGATATAAAAAACATTATGGCACTTGGAGCAGATGCTGTTCAAATGGGAACAAGATTTATCGGTACTTATGAATGTGATGCAAGTGATGTGCTAAAACAGGTACTTCTTAACGCAAAAGAAGAAAGCATTGTAATTGTCAGCCTCCAGTAGGTTATCCAGGACGTGCAATAAAAACAAACTTAATAGAAACATTGGAGCCTAATACAAAAAAAATTAAATGTATCAGTAACTGTGTATTCCCTTGTGAACGTGGAAAAGGTGCAAATAGAGTTGGATACTGTATTGCCGATAGCTTAGGCGATGTACTAGGTGAGGCTTCAAAGCGGATTATTCTTTCTCAGAGACAAACGGATGGAGATTAAAGAAATTGTACATGTAAAAGATGCTGATAGACGAACTTATGACGAAGCTAATTAGTTATAATGATGAGCTGAAACGAGGGCATAAACCCTTGTTTTTCTAATTAATACCTATTTTTATACAAATATTTATAACTTTTTAAGTTTAATTTTTAGTTTTTCAGCAAAATCAGATTTTTGAATTTTTATAAAAATATGGTTTTTACTAGAGAATTAAAAACTAAAAATTGAGAGAGATGGTTAAAAGAATAAATTTAAAACAAATAGCAAATATTCTCTTAAATAAGAATATCAAGAAAATGAGAAAAACTAAAAAGTAAAAAGTTGGAAACTAATGAGACCAATGACAAAAATACTAAACTAAAAAAGAACTAACTGATTCAGAGTCTTTTTATTCTCTTTCCCAGCATATAGGAAGTCCATCTATACCAATAATAGAAATTGGAGATTCTGTATATGAAAAATTGCAGAGGTTTCAGGGTAATATTTCAGCTAATATTCACTCCCCAGTTTCCGGAGATATTGTTGATATTGTTGAACATTTTGTAGCAAGTGGAAATAAGGTAAAAACAATTATTATGCAAAATGATTTTCAGAATAAGGAAGAAAACCTCTTACGAAAAGGGAACTCCGTGATTTAAAAATTAATAAAAAGATGAAATTTTAAAATAATAAAAGAAGCAGGGAATTGTGGGTCTTGGGAGAACAATTTCTACTCATATAAAATATGACATTACATTTAGGGAAAGTGGAGACACTTATAATAAACGGTGCTGAATGTGAACCATACTTAACTTCTGATTATTCAACAATGAAAAACTATACGAAAGAAATTGTTCGTGGATTAAAAAGTTATACAAAAATTACTAAACCCAAAAGAAATTGTAGCTTGGAATAGAAGAATAAAATAGTGATTTAATCGAAATATTTGATAAAATTCAAAAGAAGAGAATTTGAAATAAAAATAAAATTACTTCCCTACAATTTATCCGCAAGGAAGTGAACTGCAGCTAATAAATACTATTACAGGACTGAAAAAGGGAACTGCCTCTTGAAAAAGTGTCATTGTAGTAATGTCAGCACAGTTAAAGCGATTTATGACGCATTTTTGAAGGAAACCACTTATTGAAAGAATTGTTACAATTTCGGAGAAGAAGCTAAAACATTGGAAATTATAAAATAAAAATTTGGAACTCCTCTTTATCATATCGTAAAAGGAACTAGGGAATACCTAATGAAGATAAAGTAATTTTGGCGGACCAATGATGGGAACAGGTTTTTGATTCTAGATTGCCAGTAATAAAGGGGACTCGGAATACTATTTTGAGCAATGAAGAAATAGAACGTAAAAACTGTATTTCATGCGGATATTGTGTTGAAGCTTGTCCAATGAACATATGCCTTTTGAGTTTGCTGATTATTATGAAAAAAGGAAAGTATGAAAAAATGGTAAGCTAATATCCAGAACTGTATTGAATGTGGAGCCTGTGAATTTGTCTGTCCATCACGAGTTCCTTTAATGGAAAGTATAAAAACTGGAAAATTAATTTTTGTCAGAAATGGAGGAAAAGAAATAATGAAAGATGAAAAGTCATTACTGGAAGAAATATTAGATAGAAAAAGTAGTAAAAATGGGCTTTTTGGATAATGATGAAAGATATTTTCAGTTCTAAAAATCAAAAATTTTCAGAAACCATTAATCCATCACAAAAACAATATTTCTAAAAATTCAACATTAAGAAATAAAAATAATGAAAAATAATAAAATTAGAAAAACTAGAGATGAAAATATTAGAAGTGAAATAAACATAAGAAAAACAAAACAGAAAAAATACAAGTTTCTCTAAGTTCAATTGTAAAAACAAATGAAAAAGTACAGCCAATAGACAGGCTAAAAATGAAAAATATTTAATAAAAATAATATAGATGATAATGATAAAAATAAAAACAAAAAATAGAAGACAAAAATAATAACAAATTTTTCAAAAAGGAAATTAAAAACTATCTTTTACTCCATACATTAGGACTGAAATTGATATAGAAATATTATGAAAGATGTTATTATATCATTATTCCCAGCTATTATTGCAGTCAGGATTGGTTTATGGAATAAATGCACTCTTGCTAATTGCAACTTCTGTTTTTATCAGCAGTTGTAACGGAAAAAGCTATTTTTCAAAAATATTTTTAGACGATACCAACTCTATACATGATTTATCTGCAATTATAACTGGTATTTTTATTGGCTATGACTTTAGCCCCGTTAACTCCTTTACCTATAGTTGTTTTTGGAGCGGCAATGGCTGTAATCTTTTGGAAGAATTATGTATGGGGGAATTGGAAAAATATTCTTAATCCAGCAGTAGTAGGTCGTGAATTTATGACTGTCTTTTTCAATTTCAATGTCTTCAGGAGCAATTTGGTTTTAGCCAAAAGGCTTTAATATTGCCTAAAATTAATTTTTGCAAACTTTATAAAGCTCCATTTACAAGTTATCTAGATGAACTATTACTGACCTCTTCAGGTTCTTTAGGATCATACTCTGCTTTTGCCTTGATTCTAGGGTGGATTGTACTTATTGCTCAAAAATCGGATTTCATGGCATATTCCTGTAAGCCTATTTGCTACATTCTTTCTTATAACAACATTATTAAAAGGAGATACCTCTGTTTCAATCGGCGGATTATTATTAACAGGAATTTTTGTCAACTGATATGCCGACAAGTCCATCTTTTGCAGGCGGAAAAAAATATGCGGAATAATGCTTGGGACTCGTGATAGTCTTATTATCATTACTTGGAATAAAAAATGAAACATTATCGTATGTTCTGATAATATTAAATCCTTTTTACAAAATTTATAAATAAAGTTTTTCGTCCAGTTGTATTTGGTTATGATATAAAAGAAGAAATATTAAAGCAATCGGAAAAATGATTTTTACTTACTATCGGAATTTTCACTTTTGCAGTTATCTTTGTGAAATTCATAAATTTGGAATCATTCCTATTTAGTATATCTTTATATTTTGATACTTACAATAAAAATCATTACAACTAAAAAGAATAAATTATTAAAGGGCTAAAAAGCCCTTTTTACATAATTATATCAATGTTACACTAACTTCAGAATCTTCCAAAGCACTTCCATTAATAAAGTTTACTCCATCAAAATGTAAAATATCTCCTGGTACTAAAACATGTTTTTCAGTTTCATTCAGATACATTTCATTTTTCCTTTTAGAACGGTAAAAACAATTTCCTCATCTTCATGATTGTGCTAGCAATTTTTCATCTTTTTTTCAAAATTTTCTTTACCAATTTAAAATTTCCCTTGTTAAACAGCAACCTGCTTCATTTTTACATTTCCAAACATCTTTTTCTCCCTAATATTTATTTTTATTTTGTTTTTAGCTTTATATAAATCTTCCAGTAATTCATCATTATTTTTGTATTTTTTTATAAGTTCTATCAGATTTTTCATTCCTTCAACTTCTGACATTTCATTCAATTCTCTTCTTAATTTCCAAATTTTTCCAAATTTTCTCTTGGAATCAGAAGCTCTTCACGTCTTGTCCCACTTTTTAGTACATCAATTGCAGGAAATATTCTTAACTGTTCCAGCGTTCTGCTTAAAATGATTTCCATATTTCCTGTTCCTTTAAATTCCTCAAAAATTACTTCGTCCATTCTACTCCAGTCTCAACAAGAGCTGTGGCAATAATTGTAAGGCTTCCACCATTTTTTATATTTCTTGCGGCACCTAAAAATCTTTTTGGATAATAAAGTGCATTAGGGTCGATTCCTCCCGAAATTAATTTCCCACTTGACGGAATAGTGATATTATATGAACGTGCAAGCCTTGTTAGACTATCCATAAGAATCAAAATATCTTTCCCACGTTCCACTTGCCTTTTTGCCATCTGAAGCACATTTTCTGTAACTTCTGTATGTACTCTTGGATCTTCGTCAAAGTCGCTGAATATACTTCCGCATCTTTTACGTTTTCTTTAATATCCGTAACTTCTTCAGGACGTTCATCAATTAATAGTATCACACATCAATTTCAGGGATTGTATTTTTATAATGTCATTTGCAAGAGTAGAAAGAAGTACTGTTTTACCAGCTTTTGGAGGTGCAACTATAAGTCCTCTCTGCCCTTTCCCAATTGGCGAAATTAAGTCAATAATTCTTGAAGAAATTTCTCCGCCTCCTAAGTTTAGCTTTTCATCTGGATAAGTTGGCACCTAAATCGTCAAAAATACGGACGTTCTAGTGATTTTTCAGGCAAGTCTCCATTTACAAGCAATACTTTCAAAAAATACCATAATTTTTCTCAGTTCCAATCGGAATTCTCAATTCTCCAAATACAATATCCTCATTTCTTAAGAAAAATCTTTTTATCTGTGAAATTGACACATAAACATCAGGCCCAATCGAAGTATTTCTCAAAAATCCATAATTTCCCTCACCTATTACATCCAATTTACCAAATCCATAAGTTTTTCCTCTTTCTTTCCCCTTTTTCAATCAAAAATTGCATTTATAAGTTCAAGTTTTTGACATTCCGAAAAACTTCCAATTTTATATTCCTTTGCCATTTTCTTTAATTTTGTTACATTTTGAGAAAAAGAATTTCCCGTATCATTTCTTCTTCAGAGTCTGAATTTTTCAGAAACATCTTTCTTATCTAATTCTAGCTGTTCATCCAAAATTTTTCTCGATTCTATTTCATTATCTTTTTGCCATTTATTCCTCCACCAGCTCTCCATACAATGTCCATGTTTTCGCATTGTAAATTTTCGTATTTACAAATTGCCCTTTCAGGTCTTTTCTATCACTCTTTTTGAATAAAACTATTTTATGTGTAGAACTTCTTCAACTAGCATTTCAGGATTACTTGGTCCTTCAACTAGCACTTTTACAATTTTTCCTAAATATTTCTGACTTTCTTCTTTTGCTTTCATAGTTCTGCAATCTCATAAGCTGTTGCAATTCTCATTTTTACCTGCTCATCAACTTGATTTTTCCATTGTAGCCGCAGGAGTTCCTGTTCTCTTTGAATACATAAAACATAAATGCATTCTCAAATCCAACTTCATTCACTACATCCATTGTATCTTGAAAGTCTTCATCTGTTTCCCCAGGAAATCCAACAATAATATCAGTAGTAAGTCCAATATCAGGTATTTTTTCTTTAATTTTCTTAGCAAGAGCTATAAACTCTTCCTTTGTGTATCCTCTATTCATTGAATCTAAAATTTTTGTAGAACCTGACTGTAATGGCAAGTGCAACATTCTAGCTAATTTTAGGATTTCTTGCAATTGTATCAATTACTTCATCACTAAAATCCTTTGGATGTGGAGATACATATTTTATCCAGAAATCTCCTTCTACATTTGCACTTTGCTCCAACAGCTTTGCAAAATTATCTTCTCCATTCGCAAAATCGCTTCCATACGAATTTACATTCTGTCCTAAAAATAATATTTCCCTGTATCCTTTTTTTGTATATTGCTCCACATCCCTAACAACTTCATTAAGAGGTACAGATCTCTCCATTCCACGCACATAAGGGACTATACAGAACGTACAGTAATTATTGCACCCATAAGTAATCGAGATAGAAGCCACAATATCATCTCCAAAGTCTGCATCTACTCTTGTTGGAGTTCATCCTCATCATCTACCATAACAATATGTGTTTCTTCTCCCTGCTTCGATTCTTTCCAAAATATCAGGAATTCTTCCTATATTCTGATTTCCAAGAACCAAATCGACATAAGGCGTTTTTAATAAATTCATCTCTTACCTCTTGAGCAAGGCATCCTGTACACCAATAATCATTTTTCCATCTTTTTCTTCCTTAATTCTTTTCAAATCTCCTAATTTTTCCATATACTTTAACAGCTGCACCTTCTCTTACTGTACAAGTATTTAAAAAAATACCAAATCTGTATTTTCAATATCTTCAGTCATGCTATACCCCATTGTTTTGCAGCATCTGCTTCATTTTTTGCACTTTCATTTACGTTCATTTTGACAACCGTATGTTATTATAGTTGCTCTCTTTTCCACTTTTTTTCCTCCAAAATTTTGTTCTTTTTTAAAATTTTTGATTTTTACTGAATAGTTTCTGAATTGACTAAATTGATAATTTTTCAACACTTAAATAGTTCTAACTATCCAAGTATAAACCATTATTTTTCAAGTTTATTTTCTCCTATTGTAATGGTATCATTTTTATTTTGGATTTCAAGAATTTTTATTCTAATTATACTCGAACCCATTTAAAATTGAACTGATAGAAATTATATAATTTAGGGGTTTGAATAAAATAGTCATAATTTTTGAGTTCTGTTTTAAACTAGTTTTTGCTATAATACTATTTCTCGTTTAATACTAAATCCGCTAGAAAAACAAAAAACTATTTTAAGGATGAAAGTTTTAATCCTCAGCTAAATAATGTGTAATTCAAAATTTATTAAACATTCACTATTTAAATGGAAAAATTGTATATATAATTGTCAATTAAGATTTTTAAAATAAAAACACTCTAGGAGTGTAGAGTGCAATTTGATTATGATTTAATTTTATTATTAGTGCCGAGGCCGGAGTCGAACCGGCACGATATAAAATCGACGGATTTTGAGTCGTTGCGTCTACCAATTTCACCACTCGGGCATAAATTTTAAATTACCTAATTGGTATAATATATTTTTAAGTTTGTCAACTTCTTTTTAAAATTTTTTTGATGCTTTCATGTATAGATGTCAAACATTTGTTACAAAATATATCATAAATTGCAATATTAATTGCGACATTTTTACCAAATTTTTAAAAACTAATTTCGTGTAAAAATTTTTCAAAATGGCGTTGCATAGTTTAAACATTTTCTTGGTCTCGAATTTATCAGCATTAAAGTTTCTGTCAAGTCTTCTGTGTCTACTTTTTTGATATATCGGTCTTCTTTGGGTAAAATTCTCTTAGAAGACCGTTGCTGTTTTCGTTGCAGCCTCTCTGCCATGAGCAGTGAGGTCTGCAAAAATAAATTCTATTCCCATCTTCTCCACTTCTTCCCAGCATGAAACTCCTTCCCCCTGTCTGATGTGAAAGTCTTGAATGCTCCTTTTGGAATACTGGCTGTCAGCTGTCTTATTGCTTCAGCATTGAATTTTTGCTTCTATCTTTCATCTTTATTGCCACATAAAACCGTGTCTTCAATTCCACAAATGTTGCAAAGCAGGCTTTGCTTTCTCCTCTTGATGAAACTACCGAGTCTAGCTCCCAATGACCAAAAACTTCTTTTTTCTTTACTTCTTCCGGTCTATCGTCAATTGACTTTCCAATATTGAATTTCCCTCTCGTCTCCTTAGTTTTCGCTCTCCTTCCCTTTCTTCTCAAGACATTCAGGGAAACATCTAAAATTACTGTAAAGCCAGTTATAGATAGTTTTTAAATGAGAGTCTCCCTTTAATTCCCTGCCAGCAATTTGTTCAGGAGACCAGGTTTTACAGAGCCTGTCCTCTATCAGATTTTTCAAATCAGCAGTAATTTTTGAGTTTCTTCCTTTATTAGCAGATTTTGTATTGGCATCTTCTTGAGCATTTTCAGAAGAGTATTCGCTATTAATTCTTTTTATTTCACGATAAATGGTAGTCCTGTGCCTGTTAAGGATTTTGGCAATTTTGGAAATTTTGTAATTTTTCTTTTAGTAGAACCTCTAGTTTATTTCTTTCATTTATGGCTCATGATATATTTCCTTTCGTTAATGTTTTTGTCGTTACTAACATTTTAACACGAAATTATCATGAGTTTTTATATTTTTAGTTTGTCGCAATATATTTTACAATCTATGATTAACAAAAGAAAAACCACCTACAATGACAATTACTAAATCTTGTTGAAAGGTGGTTTTTATAAAATTAAAATAATAATACTATTTCAAAAATTCGGACAAATAAACAGGAAAAATATTGTAAACCCTGCTAAATATATAATTCCTGCCACTGATAAGAACCACAACCAAACAGGCAGCTTGTTATTGTCTTTAACAAGTGAAAAATTAAGATATGAATACACTGGAGCTGAAACAAATGAGAATATCATGGCAAAATTCATCATTGCGGCTACATTTCCAGCAAAAAAGAATACGATAACCATTGCCACAGCTACTGTTACTATCATCCATATATTAAAAATGTGATGTTTTAACTTCTTTTTGTTTCATAATTAATCTAAGACATTCAGCATTAGCACGTGAATAACCATCTACAACTGTAATTGTTGTACCAAAAATACACATAAATGCGATAAATGCAATAAGAAGTCCTGACCAGCTTCCGATAACGCTTGAATACATTTGAATAAACTGGGCGATATAAGCTGCACTTGCTCCTTTAATCGCTGTTCCCGTTCCATATTGAATCAATGCTCCAAGTGCCAAAAATACAAAGGCTAGAATTGTTGTAACCCAGTAACCTACATTAAAATCCAACATTGCAAGTTTGTGGGGAACTTTCATATTTTGCTGTTTTTCAACAGTCCACATCGAATTAATTGCGGAAATTTCAATTGGAGCAGGCATCCATCCCATTAATGATACAATAAATGGCAATGCTGTCAGTTTCCAAGGCGATTGGATAACAAAATCAGGTGCCATCGGATGTTGCTTGAATAACGCAATAACAACTGCGATAATTGTTGCAACTGTCAATGAAATAACAATAAATTTTGAAGAACTGTCCAACAGGTTATAACCTCCAAATACCAGCATTGCAAGTGAACCTACAAGAACAATTGTAGTAAGCATGTTAATCATTGAAGCCATTGCCGCAGGAGTAAGACTGCTTAGAAAATGTCAATTTTAAAATATTTGCTAAAATTGCCGCTGTCAAAATACCAATTGCCGCCACGTTAATAACTGCAGAAAAATATATTCATAATAAAGAATACCCAAAGATAAATTTTTCCCCTTTTTCTTCATATCCTTCTATTAACGAATGTTTATGTTCTAGCGTATATTGGGTCCCAAAAACGGAAAAATGGATATTTGAAAAATATTGACTAAAATAACTATAATTGCCAATTGCCATCCATATAATGCACCTGCCTGCGTAGAGGCTACGATATGGGAACCTCCAATAGCTGCTGAAGCCATAAGGATACCAGGGTCCAAAAGGCTTTAAACTTGTGATACCAGCTTGAGTGAGTAGTTGTCATAAAAATACCTTCCTTTTTCTCTTAGTCTTTCCAAAAATTATAACAAATCATTTGATAGTCAAATTTTTGAAATTATAGGGTATTATAACATTTTTGTACTGAATATTCAAAATTTTTTTAGTGTTTTTATCAATATTTTTAATTTTTATTCGATTATTTTTAATATTTTTCTACCCTAATTTAAATACTTCGTCTTCAAAATGTCTTATCATTTCTCCATCAAAAATTTTTGACATTTCTTTTTCCATCATATCCACAAACAAATATTCACTTTCAAAAATGTCCTACGTCTACAAGAATCTTTTCCGTCTTCCGAGCATCCAAAGCCTCATGATATCTCAAATCTCCAGTCAAAAAACATCAATTTTATCTGCAACATCATCTAAAAATGAGCTTCCACCACCTGTAACAAGTCCAATTTTTCGTACATATGCATCTTTTATTGCCAACATACCTTACATAGCTTATTCCAAGTGAATTCTTTATTCTTTCAAGTAGTCTTCCCAGTCTCATTTCCTCATTTAATATCTTTATTCTTGCAAGTCCGCTATGTACACGTTCCACCTTATTTTTTATTGGATTATAGTCTTCAAATTCGTGTTCATTAAAAATTATTTTTCCCCATCTAGATTTAGTTTATCCATTATAAAGTCATTTAATCCATTAATTGCAAAATCAGAATTAGTATGAATTGAATAAACTGCTATTTTATTTTCTATTAATTTTAATAACTTTCTTCATGTACAGTTTCATTTGTAATTTTCTTTAAACCTGAAAAATAACTGGATGGTGTGAAATTATCAAATCTACATTGTTATCTACAGCTTGTTTTTACAACTTTTTCTGTTACATCCAGACAAAATAACACTTTATTGACTTCCTTTGTGTTATCTCCCACAGAAGTCCACATTATCCCAGTTTTCAGCAACTTTTAGGATTAAAGATTGTGTGAAGTTCTCCTATTATTTCCCATAATTTCATAATTTCCTTTTCCTTTCATTATTTTTCTTAATTTATTGTATAATTTGCCTCTTCATTATTTTCTACAAAATCATTTTCTCATTAAAGTCAATTGATAACTTATTAAGTGCCTTTTCCTTTAAAATATTTACATTGTGACTAGCAATGTTTAAAGATTTTTGCAATTTCCTTTTCTGTATACACTTTATCATCCAGTCCATAAGTCATTACTAAAAATCTGCTCATCTAGATAATTTAGTTTTTAGGAATATTTTCAAGAATATACATCTGTGTAATTTTATCAGCCTTTTTCCAATATCTGCGAATTTCAATCAGCTCTTCAGGTTCTACCTCGTCAAATAGTTTTTCAAGCTGTTCAATATATTCTTTTGAAACATTCATCTGTTTACTTATTTCATCCATTGAAAATCCCATACTCCTGTCAACTTTTTACTTTTTAAATATAAAATATACGATAATTCAGATGATTTAATATCTTTTAACAGTTCCTTCTGAAATTCAAAAATATATTTTACAGCAAAATTTTTTTCACAAAAAAATTCAGGCTCTTTTTGTTATTTTCATAATTTCATCATAATAATTCAAACCTGACATAATTCCAAGTGTAGCTTCCTGAACTGTATCCAAAAACGAAAATCCATATTTTGAATAAAGCAAGCTTTCTTTTACTGCAATTTTTAAATATTTATCAATTAATTCTTCCTTTTCTTTTCTCATTTTACTTTTTCTCAAGTTCTTCGTATTTTCTCTTTATATCTTCTAAATATGACTTTTATCATATCCTTTTCTTCAATAAAAAATATTCTCGTCTTCTAATACGATAAAATCACTCCCATCAGTTGAAGTCCTAACCTCGGAATATTTTCCAAATGGATAAATTTCAAAAATTCAAAAATTCATCATCATTCATTGTATGATTTTCTATAATTTTTCAAAACTGAAAACTTCCTTTTTCTTATATCTTCAAAAACATTTTTAACATCTTTTTCCCTTATTTTATTTATTATTTAGTTCATCTAAAAATCCTAAATATCTAAAAAGAGCTAAATAATAACTTTAGCTCCTGTAATCTTCCAATTTTTCTTCTGCTTGGGATGTCTTAATTTTCTTAATGCTTTTACCTCAATCTGTCTAATACGTTCCCTTGTTACATTAAAGATTTTTCCCCACCTCTTCAAGAGTTTTTCTGAGAACCGTCATCTAGTCCATATCTATATCTAAGCACCATTTCCTCACGCTCATTTAATGTTTTTAATACTTCATCAAGCTGTTCCTTTTAATAGAACTCTCGTTGTTGCGTCATAAGGATTTCGCAAATTTGTCATCTTCCACGAAAATCTCCCAGTTCACTATCTTCTTCGCTTCCAACTGGGTTTCAAGTGAAATCGGATCCTGATTCATTTCCAAAATACTTTTTACCTTTTCTACTGGTAATTCTAACTTTTCAGCCAGTTCCTCTGCTGTTGGCTCTTTTTCCAATTTCCTGTAAAATAATACGGCTTTCCTTTTTGATTTTATTAATTGTTTCAATCATATGAACAGGTATTCTTATTGTTCTTCCCTGATCTGCAATTGCACGTGTTATAGCCTGTCTAATCCACCAAGTTGCATAAGTCGAAAACTTGAATCCTTTTTCATATTCAAATTTTTCCACAGCCTTCATAAGACCCCATGTTTCCTTCTTGAATTAAATCCAGCATTTTCAAGCCACGATTTGTATGTTTTTTTTGCAATACTGACAACAAGCCTTAAATTTGACTCTATTAATTTCTGTTTTTGCTTCCTCCTCGCCATTTAAAAACTCGTTGAGCATATTCAATTTCTTCTTCATAGCTAAGTAGTGGAATTTGTCCAATTTCACGCAAATACATTTTATTGGTTCATCTACATCCATACTTTCTGCCATTTTTAACAAATCTGTCTGTAATAGTTTATCCACTTCCGAATCGTCGATTTCACTCTCTACAAATTCATCATGCGAATCTTCAAAATCCGATATTTCCATTTTTCGATAGCTTCTATAGAATCAGGAACTTTTAATCAAATCCTCCTTTTTCCTTTATAGTATCTACGATTTGAACACCGTCATCAGTCAGTTTTTTATTAACTGCTCGATTTTTTTCAGTTGAAAAATCCGATAGATAAAACAGAATTTATTTCTTCGTAACTTACAACTCTTTTTGCTCTCGTGCCTGTTTTATAAAAAATTTGCGAGACTATTTTTAAATTTTGTTTTTATCAGACATAATTCGGTCTCCTTATCAATATAAATTCATTATATAATTTTTCTATTTCACTAATTTTTATTAATATTTTTAATTTTGATAATATTTTTTAATTCAATTTTCTTAATTCTATCGTTTTTCTTCCTCAGTTTTTGTCTTTCCTCGTCTATTTCACGCTCAAACCAGCCGAATAAATTTCCCTAAAATAAATTTTCCTTGTCCTTAATGTCATTATCTGCCCGTAACTTTCAAGTTTGTTATAATCTCTCTATTTTCTTCACTAATATCAATTTTATCAAGTTTCATTATATCAAAATCTATAGCTTTCAATTTTTCTATTAGTTCATTAAAAGATCGGATGGCTAAATTCTTTATTTAGAAAGTTCTATACACTTTTCCTTTTCTGATCTGTAAAAATTCCAGGATATATATAAGTGTTTGTTCTTCCAGTTCAATATATAAAGTCTCTTTTTGCTTTTTGTATTGAACTTTCTGATTTTCATAGATTCTTCTTTTTTTCATTTTGAAGTTTTATTCGGCAAATTTTTGAGTTCCTCTTCTAAAACAAATTCATTAATTTCCAAAATTAGCTGATAATCTTTGTAAATATAGATTTTTATTCAGATTATTTGTAACATTTTGAAAAATGGTTTTAATCTTTCAATGAATTTTCTTTCTCCACTTATGTCATTCAAATCCAAATCTTTTGAAGCTTCCTTTGTTAAAAATCAAAAATTTCTTCTGATTTCTTTACAACTTCTATAAATGCCTTTTTACCATTTTTCTCAAGAACTCATCAGGGATCCTTTCTCATTTCCATCTATAACTAGACACTTTTACATCAAAATCATATTTTTTTTAAAAATGTATCCTGCTTTTTCTTATGGCATTTTTCCCAGCTTCATCATTATCATATGAAAATCAGTATTTTATCTGTATATTTTCTTTTAAAAAGTTGTGCCTGTTCCTCAGTAAAGTGCAGTTCCAAGACTTGCAACTGCATTTTCAAAAACCATTCTTTTGGGCTGTAAGTACATCAAGATAGCCTTCCATCAGCATCGCAAAAGCCTTTTTTTCCTAATATTTTCTCCTTGATGCTTTATTCCAAAAAGTTCATTTCCTTTTTAAAAAATAGGCGAATCTGGAGAATTTAGATATTTAGGCAGATTAGTATTTTTTCAATTATACGTCCCCAAATCCTACAATCTGAGCATTTACATTGTAAATTGGAAAAATCACTCTGTTTCTGAAAAGCTATCATAAATTTCACCATTTTCATTTCTTTTGACAAGTCCTAATTCTATTATCTTTTCTTCGAAATTCTTTTTTAATAAATGCTGAAATAAGTCATCTCTTGAACTATTGGCAAATCCTATCCCAAATTTTCTGATTTCTTCAATAGAAAAGTCACGTTCCTTCATATATTCTAATGCTTCGGGATATTTTTCAATATTTTCCTAAAAATATCTGGGCTTCATTCATTATTTCGTAATATTCCTTGTTTACAGCCTTTTTCTCTCAATTTCCTGATTGATTGTCCTATATTCCCTGATTTTTCTTTTGAGCGGAATATTATACTTTTCGCGATAACTCTTCTACTGCCTGAATAAAACTGACGTCATTGATTTTTCATATAAAAACGAAAATTACATTTCCACCAATTTGTGTACTAAAATCCTTTAAAAATATTTTTTTCACTGGGCTGACTGTAAAGATAGGAGTCTTTTTCATCTTTAAAAGGAGATAAGCCTTTATAATTTGAACCTGCCTTTTTTTAAATTTACATATTCTCCAATCACTTGAACAATATCTAGATTATCAATTAATTTCTGTATCTCTTTTTCACTATAAATCATTATTTTTATTCCTCCATAAAAAACAGTCAATAAAAATATTTACACTATTAGTATAATTTGTTTTTAAATAGTCAATACTTTATAAACAAAATTTTTTTAATTTTTCCTCATTAGTTTCACGAATTATTTCCACATCATCTTCCATAATATCTTTAAAAACTTCATCCATTATTTCCGATTTTTGCTTCCTTTAGCAAATTCCTCTTTTTGCAATTTTTCCTGATACAATTGCAAGTTCATATTTATTAGGTATTTTAGTCAATAGTTCATCTATTGTTATTTTTTTCTTTTTCATTTTTATAATTTTCTCCTATTATTTTAGAATTTATATCAATTTTGTGGATTAATAATATTTATCAATGCTGTGCAAGATTCTTCAATATCATTATTTATTATAGTGTAATCATATTTTTTCATATTCCAGTTCTTTTTAACGCATTTTTAAACGTGTCTGAATAACTTCTTCTGTATCAGTATTTCTGTTACGAAGTCTTTTTTTCAAGAGTTTCCATATCCTTTGTACGAAAAATACCAATACAGCGTCTTTTTCTTTTTCCTTTCGCAATTAATGCTCCTTGCACATCAATTTCCAGAAATTACATTTAATCCTTTATTTAGATTACTTTCTACTACTTCTTTCAATGTTCCTAATAATTTCCATGAACATTTGCATATTCATAAAATTCATCATTTTTTTATTTTTGTTCAAAATATTTCTTTAGTTAAGAAAAAGTAATCTTTGCCATCGATTTCTCCATCTCTTGGCTGTCGAGTTGTAGCTGATATTGATAATGGAATATTTAGTCGATCTTTTACTAATTTTGTAACTGTTGATTTTCCCTGAACCTGAAGGCCCTGAAACAATGAATAGTTTTTCCTTTCATTAGAAAACCACCTTTTTATTTTACGCGAATAAGGGAAATTTATATTCATAAATCTCCCTATTCACATAGTATATTAATAATCTAATTTTTGACAGTAATATTAAAATTTTTGATATTCATAGTTGCTGATTTACTAATCAGTTTAAATTATCTTAATTATTCAACTTGCTGTTTCTGCAACGTTTCTATAATTTCATTTGGATTGTCCTTCAAAGGCACCTAAAGTTTCTGTAACTTTCTGCTTTTTCTCCATCTACTTCACTTCAGTTTCCCTACTTCCTCTTCTACAATATCATTTTTCAAACTGCATCCAAATATTTATAATCCTGAAATCCCTGTACCTCCAGCATTTTCTTACCAATAATTACATTTTTCCTTCAATCCTTCAAGTCTGTCTGTTTTTACCTTCAACAGCTGACATTTGCAAGAACTTTTGTAGTTTCTTGGAACGATGCTGCAGAAATGAAAACTTTCTGTATTTACGCTGCTTTTCGTAATACCTGAATTACTGGTTCATAAGTTGCTGGACGTTTTCCTTTTGAAATTAATATTTCATTTTCACGTTCCACAACTTTCTTATCAATTAACTCATCTTCTAGGAATAATGAATCTCCAGCTTCCTTTAACTCTTAATTTTTTTGGAACATTTGTTTTACGATTATCTCAATATGTTGTCGTTAACCGCAACTCCTTGCTCTCTATAAACTTGCTGTACTGATTCAAGAATAAATTGCTGTGCTTCTACAAGTCCTTTTATTTTCAAAATATCATGTGGCGAAACAGGCCCGTCAGTTATTTTCGCACCTTTTTCGATTAACATTTCATTAGTTACAACTAAATGTCTCCCCAACAGGAACAGTGTATTCTTGGATTAATTCCCCTGTTTCAGGATCTTCAATCAAGATTAATCTCATACCTTTTTTCTTTTTGTCAGAGAAAACTACACGCCCTGCAACTTCTGATAAAATGGCTTTTCCTTTAGGATTTCTTGCCTCAAATAATTCTTGGACACGAGGAAGACCTCCTGTAATATCTTTATTTCCTTCTCCAGTTTTTCAAGATTTTTGTAATAATTTGACCCTTTTTACTGTATCTCCTTCACTTTACCATTAAATATGCCCCATAAGGAACTGCATATTCCACTTTCTTGTCACCTTTTGTATAAATTATGATTCTTGGGTTTGACATCATTACTTTCCACAGGTTTTATTGCTACTTTTTCAGTAACTCCCATATTTTCACGTCAATATTTTCTCTTTACGTAAATATCTCTAAATTCTACTTTTCCTGCAACAGAAGTAATAATCGGTATTTGATAAGGATCAAATTCTACCAGCACTTTGCCCTTTCTTAACAGAATCTCCATCTTTTACGTGTAAAGTTGAACCTGATGGCACTTCATATCTATGTTTTCCTATTATTACACGTCCATTTTTGTGAAACAACAATTTCTTTTCCTTCATCATTTACAAGTATAGAAATATCTCTTAAGTTTAACTTTTCCAGAAACATCAGCTTTGTAATCAGATTGAACAGACGCCGCTGTTGCTACCCTCCAGTATGGAAAAGTACGCATTGTGGCTGTGTACCTGGCTCTCCAATTGATTGAGCTGCAATAACTCCAACTGCTTCACCTTTTAGAATTTCCTTATGATTAGAAAGATCTAATCCATAACATTTTTTTACAAACTCCTTTTTCCAGTTTACAAGTTAAAGGCGTTCTTATTTCAACTTCACGAATATCTAATTCTTCAATCTTCTTAATCAAATCATCAGTTATCAAAGTATTTCTCTCAGCAATCACTTTTCCATCATGAATTAAGTCTGTTGCCAAGTTTCTTCCATAAATTCTTTCACTTAACTTTTTCGATTACTTCCCAGCATCCATCAAATCTGATACGACAATTCCATGTTCACATCCACAGTCATCATGATTTACAATAACTTCGTGTGAAATATCAACAAGCCTTCTTGTTAAATATCCCGAATCGGCAGTTCTCAATGCTGTATCGGCAAGCCCTTTTCTCGCTCAGTGTGATGACATAAAGAATTCAAGAATATTAAGTCCTTCTCTAAAGTTGGCTTTAATCGGCATTTTCGATAATACGACCTTGCGTGTCTGCCATAAGTCCACGCATTCCACCAAGCTGACGCATTTGTGCAATTGACCCTCTGGCTCCAGAGTTTGCCATCATGTAAACTGGGTTAAATTCGTCCAAGTTGTCCATCATTTCCTTAGTTACTTTTGAAACTGCCTCATCCCATATGGCGACTGTTCTTCTGTATCTTTCTGCATCAATTATTTCACCAGATTTATACTGCTCTTCGATTTCAGCCACTTCATTTTCAGCTTTTTCCAAAATAGCTTTTTGCTTTCGGGAATTTCAGATCTTCAATTCCAACAGTAATACCACAGCAAGTGTCCCATAATGGAATCCAAATTCTTTAATTTTATCCAATAATTCAGATGTTTTTCAAATCCAAATTTTTTGTATAATTCAGCGATTAATTTTCCTAATTCACCTTTACCAAAAGTTTTTGTATAATCTCTTACTTCTTTTGGAAGCATTGTATTAAACATAAAGACGTCCTGGTGTAGTTTGAACTATTTTGCTCCATCAATTCTCACATTTACAAGTGCGTGAACTGCAACTTGTCCATTTTTGATATGCTGTGATTAACTGATTTTTGTTAGAGAAAGATTTTCCTTCTCCTTTAACTCCTTTTCCTTTCCTTTTGTCATATAATAACATCCCATTACCATATCTTGCGATGGAACTGCTATTGGTCTACCACTTGATGGTGCAATAATATTATTTGTTGCAAGCATTAATAATTTTGCTTCCATTTGGGCTTCTTGTGACAATACCAAGTGGACTGCCATTTGGTCTCCATCAAAATCTGCATTAAAAGCAGAACATACAAGTGGATGAAGTCTTATTGCCTTCCCTTCAATTAATGTTGGCTCAAAAGCTTGAATTGAAAGTCTGTGCAATGTTGGCGCCCTATTTAAAAGAACTGGGTGATTTTTAATAATTTCTTCAATTAATTCCCATACATTTTCGTCTTCTTCCTCAACCATTTTCTTAGCCACTTTTATATTTGAGGCAAGTTCCCTTTTTACAAGTTCTCTCATTAAAAATGGTTTATACAGCTCAAGTGCCATTTTTTTAGGAAGTCCACATTGATTCATTTTTAAATTTGGTCCAACGACGATAACCGATCTTCCTGAATAGTCCACACGTTTTCCTAGCAGATTTTGTCTAAAACGTCCTTGTTTCCCTTTTTAACATATCAGAAAGTGATTTTAATTCCCTGTTATTCTGAGTAACAACTGGTTTTCCACGTCTACCATTATCAATTAATGCGTCAACTGCTTCCTGAAGCATTCTTTTTTCGTTTTTTATCACGATTTCAGGTGCTTTTATTGACATTAATTTTTTAAGTCTTATATTTCTGTTGATTACTCTTCTGTACAAATCATTCAAGTCAGAAGTGGCAAATCTTCCACCATCTAACTGAACCATTGGACGCAAATCTGCAGGAATTACAGGCAGTACAGTCAAAATCATCCATTCAGGCCTATTCCCAGCCTCTATTAAATCTCTACTACTTTTTAATCTTTTTATAATTTTTCTTCTTTTTTTTGTGTAGAATGTTCTGTATCCATTTCACCTTGCAGTTTTTCTCCAAATCAAACAGGTCAATTTCCTCAAGCAAGGCTAAAACTCCTTCAGCTCCCCATTTTCGCTGTAAATTCGTTTTTTTAAACTGATTTTCATGCAATTTGTATTCACGTTCAGTCAAAATTTCCCCTTTTTTAAGCTCAGTTTCTCCTGGATCAGTTACAATGTATCTTGAAAAAAATACAGAACTGACTCAAGTTCCTTCGTACTGATTCCCAATAAAAGGCTCATTTTGTTAGGGGTACCTTTAGAATACCAGATATGCGCAATCGGTGTAGCAAGCTTTTAATATGTCCCATTCTTTCACGTCTAACTTTTTGAAGTTGTCACTTCAACACCACATTTTTCACATACCATGCCTTTGTAACGCATTCTCTTATACTTCCTGCAGGCACACTCATAATCCTTTAGACTATCCCAAATATTCTCTCACAGAATAATCCGTCCATTTCAGGTTTTAAAGTTCTATAATTTATTGTTTCGGCTTTTTGTAATTTCACCATACGACCATTCCAAAATCTTTTCGGCGATGCCAATTTTATTTGAATACTGTCAAAATCTCTTATACTCATTCGTTAAGAGCCTCCTCTATTCTTTAATTCCACTTTTTTTGAAAAAGTAAAGTGGGAAAACTTTTTATATTTCCAATTTTAAATTTAAAAATCTGTTTTTAATCATTTTTCCTAAGCATCTACATTCTTATCTAATTCAATTTGTTCCCCATCTTTATCATAAAGAGCCACATCTAGTCCAAGTGACTGGAATTCCTTAATTAATACTCTAAATGATTCTGGAGCGTCTGCTTCGGCATTGCCCTGTCCTTTTTACGATAGCTTCATAAGTTTTTGTTCTTCCGCTAATGTCGTCTGATTTAACTGTAAGCATTTCTTGAAGGATATTTGACGCACCGTAGGCTTCCAATGCCCAAACTTCCATTTCCCCAAGTCTTTGTCCACCAAATTGGGCTTTTCCTCCAAGTGGCTGCTGAGTAACAAGTGAATATGGTCCAATTGCTCTGGCGTGCATTTTGTCTTCTACCAAGTGGTGAAGTTTTAGCATATACATACGTCCAACTGTTACTGGGTTGTCAAATGGCTGTCCAGTTCTTCCGTCAATCAGTTTTACTTTACCAGTTCTGCTGTATCCAGCTTCTTCCAAGTAATTTTTAACATCTTCTTCACTTGCTCCATCAAATACTGGTGTTGCAATATATTTATCAATATCTCCAATTGCAAGTCCCAAATGCACTTCCAGAACCTGTCCAATATTCATACGTGATGGTACTCCAAGCGGGTTAAGACACACATCAATTGGTGTTCCATTTTCTAAATGGGGCATATCTTCAACTGGCAATACTCTTGAAATAACCCCTTTGTTTCCATGACGTCCAGACATTTTATCCCCAACCATTATTTTTCTTTTTTCTGCAATATAAATTCTGATTAGTTTGTTTACTCCAGCTTTCAAAGTCATCTCCATTTTCCTTAGATAATTCAAGCACGTCTACAACAGTACCTTTTACTCCCATGCGGAAGTCTTAACGAAGTATCTCTTACATCTTTTGCCTTTTCCCCAAAGATTGCACGCAGTAATTTTTCTTCTGCTGGTGGTTCAGTTTCCCCTTTAGGAGTTACTTTTCCAACAAGAATATCATCAGGAGTTACGTGAGCCCCTATTCTTATAATTCCATTTTCATCAAGATTTCTCAAAGCTTCTTCAGAAACATTAGGAATTTCTCTTGTAATTTCCTCATCTCCTAATTTTGTAGTTCTTGCCTCAATATCAAACTCCTCAATGTGAATTGACGTAAACACATCATCTTTTCTAAGTCTTTCAGAAATAAGGATTCCATCCTCAAAGTTATATCCTTCCCAAGGCATAAATGCCAGCAGGATATTTTTACCTAATGCCAAATCTCCACCTGCAGTAGATGGACCATCCGCAATAATATCGCCTTTCTTAACTTTTATCTCCCAAAGTCAATAATCGCTTTTTGATGTAAAGCACATTGACTGGTTAGATTTTTCAAAAGTTTAGTAATCTATGGTAATGCTCTTTTCCATCTTTCATCAGTTACAATAATTTTTCTCGCATCTACAAAAGTTACAGTTCCAGCTGCTTTTGAAGTGATAACTGCCCCTGAATCCACAGCAACTTTTCTTTCAAGCCCAGTTCCTACATAAGGAGCCTGAGTTTTTAATAACGGTACAGCTTGACGCTGCATATTTGATCCCATTAACGCACGGTTGGCATCATCATGTTCCAAGAATGGAATTAATCCCGCTGAAACAGATACTAGCTGTTTAGGTGACACGTCCAAAATATCAACTTTTGATTTGTCAATATGCACAATTTCATCTCCATAACGGCAAACAACTTCATCAGTCAAGAAATTTCCGTCTTTATCAATAGGAGTATCAGCCTGTGCGATAAACAGTCCTTCCTCTTCATCAGCTGCTAAATATCTAATATCATTAAAATCAGCTTTTCCATCGTTTATTTTTACAAATGGAGTTTCTATAAATCCGTATTTATTAACTTTCCCATAAGTTGAAAGTGAAGCAATAAGTCCGATATTTGGTCCTTCTGGAGTTTCTATTGGACAAATTCTTCCATAATGCGAGTTATGAACGTCACGCACCTCAAATCCTGCTCTATCTCTAGAAAGCCCTCCTGGTCCTAATGCTGAAATTCTTCTCTTATGAGTCAATTCTGACAATGGATTAGACTGATCCATAAATTGTGACAGCTGTCCACTTCCAAAAATTCAAGAATTAATGCATTTAATGGTTTTGTATTTAAAAGACTTTGTGGAGTCAATGTTGTAATATCTTGAATTGTCATTTTTTCTCTGACCATTTTAGACATTTTAAGCATTCCACCTTTTATTTGGATAGAAAGCAGCTCTCCAACACCTCTTACACGTCTGTTTGACAAGTTGTCAATATCATCCGTAAATCCTTCTCCGCTTACAAGATTTTTTACATACTCAATAGTCTGTAAAACATCCTCTTTTGTCAATACGATCACATCTGCTGGAACATCCAGTTTTCAATCTTTTGTTGACCTTGTATCTTCCAACATCTGCCAAATCGTATCTTTGAGGATTAAAGAACATCTGTTTAACAAGCGATCTGGCACTGTCCACAGTTACCAAAGTCTCCTGGACGCAATTTTCTAAATACTTCAATAACAGCCTCATCACTGTTTTTGGTATTATCATGAACCAAAGCATTAGCGATAATTCTATCTTCAGGTTTTACTTCCCAAATACTTTAGTACAGGCACTTTTGCATCAATTATCTTTTTGAATAACCGGCATGTCGACAATTTCTTCGGCTTCTGCAACAAATTCTCCTGTTTCTTCATCTAAAATATCTTCCTTTACAAAACTTCCTTCTAATCTTGAACGTAGAACTTCTTCTAACTCAGTATCTCTATATTTTTGCATAAAGTTCTGACAATTCAACTTCTTTTTCTTCAAAGAAAGTGATCCCATAATTTCCGTATTATTTTGGAAAAATCTACTGCTTTTAAAAATACAGGTAATAAAACTTTCTTTTCTTCTATCAATTTTTACATTTTAAAATGTCATTTTTATCAGTTTCAAATTCAAGCCATGTTCCTTTATAAGGGATAATTTTCCCAATAAACACATCTTTTCCTGTCTGAATATTTAATTCTTTGTTAAAAAGTGATTCCTGGCGATCTGTGTAATTGAGAAATAACGACTCTTTCAGCACCATTTATAATAAATGTCGCTTTATCAGTCATAAGTGGTATATCTCCGAAATGAACTAATGTTTCCTGAATTTCTCCTGTTCTTTTGTTAGTTAATTTTAGTCTAACTTTTTAATTGACCAGAATATGTTTTACCTCTTTTTTTACACTCTAATTCATCGTTTAAAGGTTCGTCATTATCGTGAATTTCATACCATAAGTATTCTAATTTTAATAATCCGTTGCTAGATTCGATTGGAAAAATTTCATTAAAGATTGCTTCAAAACCTTTATTTTCACGCTTTTGAGGTGGCACTTTTTGTCTGTAAAAAAATCTTCATAAGAATTTAGTTGAAATTCCAAAAAGTGTAGCATTTCCCCTCTGTCTACTATTTTTCCCGAAAACTATATCTTTCAATAAGTTTGTTCATTTAAAAAAATTCCTCCTATAAAGAACATATTCTGTTTTAATTCAAAAAAATTAAACTTTTAAAAATCAAAACACAAAAATGTTCTCATAATTTCGATTTGTTATTACATATTACTCAAACAATAATCCAATTACAAAAATTTAATTATCTCAATAAGCAATCTAAAAATATCTGATTATTCATCTTTTACATTGTATCTTCAAACTATTTACTGTAAATCTTTTTATTTTTACAAAGTCTTAAACTCTACTGTTTGTTTTATAATTCACATTATACAGCATTGAACAATTTCAAAAGCATTTTTGCTATATAAAAACTAAAAATAGACTAAAAAATACTCCTGTTTTTGAAAAATTTAAACTTTCATATTTAGTCTTAAAAGTGAATTATTATGTCCTAAAACTTCTTAAAATCAGGCTAAAATTAAATTTTTAACGCAACTGCAGGCATGTAGAAACGTTTTAATTTTTATGTCTAAATTTAAAGTAGCTTTTATCTGTATTATGATATAATCTATATTGACTTTTTTATAAAAAAATTAATACAAAAAAAGAAAAAAAATTTTCTTTTTCCAAGTTTTATAGTGGAAAAAGACACTCTCTATATCTTAAGAGTGTCTCCACTATTAATCTGTTTTTACTATTTTAATTCTACAGTTGCTCCTGCACCTTCTAATTGAGCTTTTAATGCTTCAGCTTCTTCTTTAGCAACTCCTTCTTTAACTGCTTTTCCACCAGCTTCAACTAATTCTTTAGCTTCTTTAAGTCCTAATCCAGTAATTCCTCTTACTTCTTTAATTACTGCTAATTTAGCTCCTCCTGCTGATACTAAGATTACATCAAATTCAGTTTTTTTCTTCAGCTGCTGCCTCCTGCAATGCTGCACCTCCTGCAACTGCTACTGGTTGAGCTGATACTCCAAATGTTTTCTTCGATAGCTTCAACTACTTCTTTTAATTCTAATACAGACATAGCTTTTTAAATCTTCTATAAATTGTTCTTTATTAAATGCCATTATTTTATTTCCTCCTAATTTTTCTTGATTTTATTTTATTATTTAAAGTTTTATTTATAATTTTAAAAATTACTCTCTGCTGCTGGTTCTCCAGTTTCCTTTTTGTTCTGCAACATTTGTTAATGCAACAGCCAACATTCTAACTGGCGACAGCAATCCATAAGCAATTTGACCAAGTAATTCGTCTCTTGATGGTAATTTAGCTAATGCTTCCACAGTTGATACATCAACTCTTTCAGATTCTAGCAATCCACCTTTGATTGTTAATTTATCTTTTAATTTTTTTCCCAAAAATCAAAAGATTAATTTAGATGGTGCAACTCCATCTTCATATCCTAATGCAAATGATGTAGTTCCTTCTAACAGATCATCAACATTTGTATCAAATCCTGCTTCTTTTCAACGCTATTTTTAAACAATCTGTTTTTAGCAACAAAAGTACTCTACTCCAGCTTCTCTAGCAGTTTTACGAAGTTCAGTATCTTCATTAACGCTGATCCCTTTATAATCAACAAATACTACTGCTTTAGCTTCTTTTTAATTTTTCAACTAAACCTTTTTACTGCTTCTAATTTTGCTTGTGCTGGCAATTTGTTTCACCTCCTTATAATAAAAAAACCTCTGAAACAAAAACAATAAGCCCGAGGTATCATACTATAAAAAAATATCTATTATTTCATTTTAATATCTATTTATAATAATACTTACCTCGGTAGGGTTTAAAGAACTTTCATTCTACCTACTGTCTTTGGTTATATTATATATGTTTATATGATTATAAACCAATATGTCATTATACTACAATTTCAACAAAATTGCAAGTGTTTTTCATTTTTATTAATCTACAACTATGTTTTTAATCAAGCTAAAAATATTTAAAAATATTATATTTAAACTTTGAATTAGTTCGTCTTTCTATTAATTTGTTGAAAAAAAGAACATTTAAATTACGTATAAATTACCGAATAGAAAAAAATCTGCGGTAATAAAAGTATTATTAAGATTATTTACTATTTCAGCTACAAATGCTCCAGCTAATAATGGATCTATTTTAATTCCAGGTCCCATAGTTAATGAGATTGCAACTGTTCTTAAATATTGTCCCTTTTTGAAGCTGCTGGTTTTTAATTTGATAATTTGATCTAATGCAACTTTAAAGTTTTCTACGATAGCTTCTTTTGTAAAGTCAACTTTTTCCAATTGGCAAGTGAATCGATCCTAATTTATCAACTTTAAACACAACTTTTTCCTTTTTAAATTCTTGAACTGTTTGTTCAACATTTGTTGTAACTGTTCCTGATTTAGGGTTAGGCATTAATCCTTTTGTTCTAAGATTCTTCCTAATCTACCTAATTTAGGCATCATATCAGGTGTAGCAATTACTAAATCAAAAATCTAACCATCCATTTTTGAATTTTGTTAATGTATTCGTCATCTCCAGCAAAATCTGCTCCTGCGGCTAATGCTTTGTCAATAGTTTTTCTCCACTTGTGATAGCTAAAGATTCTTACAGTTTTACCTGTACCGTTTGGTAATGAAACTGTACCTCTTACTTGTTGATCAGCATGTCTTGGATCTACTCCCAATCTTATTGCTAATTCTACTGTTTCCACAAACTTTAGCGCTTTTCGTGTCAAAAAACTAATTCCAATACTTCTTCTGGTGTGTAAACTTTCATTTTATCTACTTTTTGAGAAATGTCGTTATATCTTTTTCCTCTTTTTGCCATTTATTATTTCCTCCTCTGTGGTAATTGAATTTTACTAAATCTCCCACTTATTCTACTAATCATTTTAAATTTTTATTATATTATATTATTCAATTTATTAAAAACTTGAATATTTTTAGTTATTCAGAAATTTTTGATTCCCATACTTCTTGCAGTTCCTGCAATAATATTCATAGCTGCTTCAACTGATCCAGCATTTCAAAGTCTGGCATTTTAGTTTCTGCAATTTCTTGTAATTGAGCTTTTAGTTATAGTTCCAGCAACTTCTTTTTAAAGAGTTTCCAGCACCTTTCTGAACTTTAGTCGCTTTTTCAATAAATCTGATGCAGGTGGAGTTTTTAAAACAAAATGTAAAACTTCTATCTGCATAAACAGTAATTTCTACTGGAATTACAAATCCCATTTATCTTGTGTCTGAGCATTAAATGCTTTTACAGAATTCTGCAATATTTACCCCATGTTGTCCTAACTGCAGGTCCTACTGGTGGTGCAGGATTTGCTTTCCCCTGCTATCTAATTGTAATTTAATCTTTCCGATTACTTCTTTAGCCATCTTTTCCTCCTCTGTGGTAATTGAATTTGTTAAATCTCCACTTTTTCTTTCAAATTAAAATTTCGCTAATTATTATTCTCTAATAATACTTTTGTTTTTCAATTTTATGTTTTGACTTTTAATAGTCAATTTTTGCTATTTCTAGTATGCTCTACTTCTACTGGGTTAAACGTCCCAAAACTTCAAGCATAACCTTTTACTTTACCGTGTTCGTAGTCAATTTCTGAAATTTCTCCTTGTTGTCCATCAAACGAACCTCCTCGTAACGCTAACAACTTCACCAACTTTCAAAAGTCAATGTCAAATCTTGGAGTCATTTCTTCCCCTTCGACATCCATTCCAACTTTAGCAGCAAATCTGAAGCTTCTTCATCAGACAACGGTATTGGATCACTTCAACTCCTACAAATCCAGTAACTCCATTGGTATTTCTTATACATACCAGGCATCACTGTCAACACGGTATCCTAGTCCCAGCTCATTTTCTTCCCTAATAGAACGCATTTCTATCATTACATAGCTTGGAAAAAGTTTTCTTGGAACTTTTACCATTTTTCCACGTTTTTCTTCCAGCACCTCTTCTTCAGAACTAAAGATTCTAAAACACTCTGTCTGTCAAGTCAAGCGACTCTATTCTTTTTCAAGGTCATCGCTACTTTTTCATAGCCAGAATAAGTGTGAATTATATACCATTTTTCTCGTATACAATTTCATCTTCAATTCTTTTCTTTCGTTTCAGTCACTTTACGCGCCTCCTAAAATATTTCTCAAAGCATCACTTATTTTTGCCAGCACAAAATTAAAGGCTGTATCAAAAAGCATTGTATATATGCTATAAATGCTGTCATAAGAATCACAATTATAGTTACATGATAAACTTCTATTTTATCAGGCCAATATATCTTTTTATATTCTTCACGTAAATTTCCCAAAAACTTCTTTTAAATTAAATTTACTCATGATTTTTCTCCTAGAATGATTTTAGGGTATTAATAAAACCTAAACACTGACTGTATAATCATTTAACATTTGATTAATCTTTATGATATTTCAATCAAATTGATACTTTTAAAAATTCCCATAAAATAAAAATGGCAGGCCAGGCAGGAATCGAACCCGCAACTTTCGGTTTTTGGAGACCGACGCTCTACCAATTGAACTACTGACCTATCTATTTTTGTAGAGATTATTTAACTTCTCTGTAAAGAGAATGTCTTTTAAGCACTGGATTGTATTTTCTCATCTCTAATCTTTCAGGATGAGTTTTTGTTTTTAGTTGTCACATAGTGTCTCAACTTAGTTTCAGTGCATTCTAAAAATAACTTGTACTCTCATCGTTTTCTATCCCTCCCAATAAAAATATTGGTATTACCAGAATAAACTAGCTCATTTATAATATCATACTCTGTATTTTTGTCAACACTATTTTCTTTACTTTTTGTTTTTTTAGTGTATAAATGTCAAACATTTGTTACAAAAAGTATACAAAAATCTTTCTTATACATTTCTAATTGATTAGTACTCCTTAATTTGCATTTTATGTACTTATTAAGTTTATAAAATTCATTTTAAGAAGTTTAACAATTGTGTTTACTTAGTTTATTTAATCTTCTATTATAATTCCACCAAAACGAACCATATAAAATCTTGGATCGTGAAAATTAATTTTTCTTAATTTTTCTATTCAATTCTTCTTTTTGTTGTTCCTAAAACTTCTATCTCATTTTGATTTATAATAAAATAAATTTTATTATTATGTACCAATTTTTCCATAACAAATCCAATAATTTCTTATTTTTAATTCTGAAATTTCGCCATAGTAAATTAATTTTTATTTTTCTTTTATATATAATTTATTACGATTTTCATTCAATATATACTCTGAAGTAGTTATTGTTTCGAAAGAACTGATTAACTTATATTTCGAAGTTAAATCTAAATAAAATTTGAGAAAGGATCATCATAAGTTATAATTGCAGACAGGTTTAATTATATGATAATATGTATTTCTTATTATAAGAACTCCTAAAAATGTCAAAACAAAATAATATCATAACATACCTCTTTTAGAATTTTTAAGATTTTTAATATTCAAATTTCAATCCAACAGGGTTTAAATTCATCTGTGTAGCTTATACTTCTTTTTGTCCGCAATTAAATATCTCTCTAAAATTATATTTTAACAAACAGAAAAATTAGTTTTTCATTTGATTGTCCAAAGTTTTTGGATGCACTTTAAATTTAATTTCAAAAAGCACTCTGTTTCCAAAGTGACTACTAAAGTTATATTTTAAAATCAAGCTTAAAATCACTTGATTTATCAGTTCAATTTTTAAAAATTTGAGACATATTATTGTTATTCAACAATAACTTCCACAACTTCATCTACCGTAAATCTAGAAAAATATTCACTAATATCAACTGTTTCTAATTTTTCTTTCACAGCTTCCTTGTATATTTCGTATCTTTCAAAGATTTTCAATTTCACTCAAATCTTCATTTTACCAAAAATCTCCATAAATTTAATGTTTTTAATTCTGAATTTTTCCACTGTGGCAAAAATTTGGATTTTACCATTTTTCAAATCTCTTTCCTCTAGTTATATTAAATTCTGGCGACTCTCCGTAATTCCATTCCCAACTTCTCTTAATTTCAGCTCTCTTGGCAATGTAATCCAGCTCCTCTTGGCTAAAAACATACTCTTTCATATCTGGATACTGTTTTTCATATATTCCATTATTTTTCACCAAATTCATTTACAGTAATCGGTTCTTTCAAATGAGGAAGTATGTTTGTAACACGGCTTCTTACTGATTTTACGCCTTTTGACTCAATTTTATCCTTTGAAACCTTCAATGCATTTCCTAATTCTCCAAAATTTACATCAAATAACAAACATCCATGATGCATTACACGTCCTTTTTATATATATGCTTGAGCGTTTCCACAAAATTTCTGTCCATCTATTTCCAAATCATTTCTACCTGTAAATTCTGCTTTTACTCCTAATTCTGCTAGAGTTTCTATAATTGGCTTTGAAAATTCCTTAAAGTTAAAACCTTCCTTATCTTCCTGCTTATTGGAGATTATTGTATAATTTAAATTGTTTAAATCGTGGTAAACTGCCTCCGCCGAAATTCTGCGAACAACATGGATTCCTTTTTCACGAGTATACTCTGTGTTAATTTTCCTCAATTGTATTTTGATGATTTTCCTACAACAATTGTTGGCTCATTTTATCCAAAGTAAAAATATTTCGTCAATATCACGCAGATGCTTAAAGCAATATTCTTCCAAAGCAATGTTAAATGCTGGATCATTTGACTTACTAACATAATATTTCCTATGTTTAAAATTCCTTTCAAAAATTTCAATTTATTTCACTTTTTATTATTTTCTTTTTCTAGGTAAATGAATCCTTCATCTAATGCATCTGCACATGCTTCAAACAGAGCTTCTGAGTAAGTTGGATGAGCATAGATTGTCTTAATCACTTCATCTACTGTAATTTCCATTGCCATATAGCCCTGACGCTTCATTAATCATTTCTGCTGCTGATGGTCCTACAATGTGTACTCCAAGAATTTCGTGATATTTTTTATCAACTATAACTTTTACAAATCCTGCTGATTCTCCTGAAGCCAACGCTCTTCCATTTGCTGCAAACTGGAATTTACCAACTTTAATGTCATATTTTGCTTTTGCTTCTTCTTCTGTAAGTCCTGCCATTGCCATACGGCACTGTATAAATTGCCGATGGAGTTGTTTCAAGTCTGATTTCTCTATGGTTTCCTTGAACCGCATTTTCAGCCGCAACTTCTCCCATTCTAAATGCTGCATGAGCAAGCATCTTAATTCCATTTATATCTCCAGGCGCATAAATTCCAGGTACACTTGTTTCCATATATTTGTCAACTTTAATTCGACCTTTTTCCATTTCTAGCTCAATTTCTCCAATAGCTTCTAGATCGGGTACTCTTCCGATTGACAATAATGCTTTTTCAGAAACAATGTCATCATGTCCGTCAACTTTGATTGTTAAGTTGTGCCCATCATCAACTATTTCCTTAATTTGTGTAGAAGTTAATATTTTCATTCCTTTTCTCAAGCTCTTTTCTAAAGTACAGCTGAAGATTCCCTGTCTACTCCTGGTCGATTCTATCCATCATTTCCTAACTGTAACTTCACTTCCAAATGATAAGAACACTTGTCCAAGCTCAGATTCAACAACTCCTCCACCAATTACAGTAAGTGATTTTGGAATTTGCTGTATGTCTAAAAATGTCATCACTTGTAAGAACTTTGTTGCTTTCAATTCCAGGAATATTGATTTTTCCAACTTTCAGTCCACTAGCTAAGATTATTTTATCAGCTCTTAAAACAGTTTCTCCATTTACAACAACATCTTTATCCTTATTGATTTTTCCAACTCCATTAAACATTTTAATTTCATTGCTCTTTAGAAGTCCTCTTACCCATTTGTCAATGTTTTAACAATTTCATTTTTCAACTGCACAACTTTTTGGCATGTCAATTGTGTATTTTTCACTTTCAAAAATAATTCCTCTTTTGCTTGCCATTTCGATACCTTCGAGAATTTCAGCATTTTTCAGGAATGTTTTTGTAGGAATACATCCTCTGTTCAGACAAGTTCCTCCAAATTCATTTTCTACAACTCACTTTTTGCACCAAGTTGAGCTGCACGAGTGCTGCTACATATCCAGCAGGTCCTCCACCAATTACAACGACATCAAATTCATCTTCTGCCTTTTTCTAGGGGCAGGTTGAGCCACATTTTTCTGATTTTGGCTGTGAATCTTGTGCTGGAGCTGAACTTGCTGTATTTGCTGAACCTGCTTCGGGCCGCTTTCTCCTTCTGCACCAATATATCCAGATAATTTCTGTAACAGGTACAGTTTCTCCATCTCCTTTTACTATTTTTATCAAATATCCTGATTCTTCAGCTTCCAGTTCCATACTTGTCTTATCTGTCATTATTTCAAGTAAGATTTCCCCTTCTTCTACCTTTTCCCCTTCTTTTTTATTCCATTTTATAATCTGCCCTTCCGTCATATCTATTCCAGCTTTAGGCATAATTATCTCTGTAGCCATAAAAATTCACTCCTTTATACTCAAATAATTTTATATTTCATATTTTCTATCTAATTTTTAAATTAACAAGAAATTGGATTTTCACAGCATTTTCAAATCCTGCATAAATTTAGCTCCCAGCAAGTCCATCTACCACTCTATGATCGATTGTAGAGTCAAAGTCATCATTGGACGAACTGTAATTTTCACCATTACAACAACTGGCTTTTCAACTGTAGAAGAAACTCCCAAGATTGCTGAATTTGGCTGATTTATTATTGGGTTCAGCTTTGCACTCCAAACATTCCGAGATTACTTATTGTAATATTGCTTCCACTTTGTTCATCAGGCGTCAACTTCATATCTAATGCTTTTCACTATCTTTTTAGATTCAATAGCTAATTCGCTAAGTGTCATTTTATCTGCACTTTTTACAACTGGTACAAGAAGTCCACCGTCAAATCCTACTGCAATTGCCAAGTTTACATAATTATGCAGAATAATCTGTGTTCCGTCTTCTGACAAACTTGAATTTACAAACTTGTAGCTTTAAACAAAGTTTTTATAACTGCAAATGAAATAATGTCTGTTATTGTAATTTTCTTTCCTGTACTTTCTAAAATTGTATCAAGTATTTTTCTTTCTTAGTGCAATAGCTTCAGTCATGTCAATTTCGTAATTAAGTGCGAATGTAGGTGCTGTTAGATAACTTTCTGTCATACGTTTTGAAATAACTTTTCTCATTGCTGACATTGGCACAATTTCTATATCCTGCTGTGTAACCGCTTTTTCTTCTGCAACAACAGCTTTTCATGTCTTGCCAAGTCTTCTGTTTCCTGCGGTTTAGCAATCAATTTCAAAAATATCATCGCATTGTTTTCCCATTATGCCCTGTCCCAACGACATTTTCCAATTCAAGATTGATAGTCTAATGCTATTTTTCTAGCAAGTGGCGATATTCTTACTTGCTTTTCAAATTTAAATGTTTCTACATCTTCCTTATGAACACGTCCATTTGCTCCACTGCCTTTCTCAAGAAAAAGATCAAGTCCCATCTGCTGCGCTAATTTACGTGCTGCAGGGAGTAGCTCTTAACTCATTATTTTTCCATAGCTTCTTCCTTTCTATTTTTATTTCTTCCATATATTTTTATTGTTTATTTTTACTTTTCTAATTGCTTCTACAATTTTCCACACTTGGAACCATCGCTGTTTCAAGAGCGTGATTATAAGGTATTGGTACATCTTCCCTGCTAATCTTACTATTGGATGATCCGATAGTCAAATGTCACTTTCTGAAATAATTGCAGAAATTTCTCCGATAAACCCGCTTGTTTTGCTGAGCATCATTTACTAAGATTACTCTTCCTGTTTTTAACAAATTCAAAATAATTTCCTTGTCTAGCGGAATCAATGTTCTAGGATCCACCACTTCTACGCTAATCCCTTCACTTTCTGCAATTTCCGCCGCCTTCATTACTCTTTCCAGCATTCTTCCATAAGTTACAATTGTAATATCTTTTCCTTCTTTTTTAATTTCTCCTTTTCCTAAAGGAATAACAAATTCAGGATCTGTAGGAACTTCACCTTTCATATTGTATTGTGCTTTATATTCAAGGAAAATTACTGGGTTATTATCACGAATTGCTGATTTTAAAAGTCCTTTTACATCAGCAGGTGTTCCTGGTGCAACAACCTTTACTCCTGGAATATGAGTAAACCAAGACTCAAGCGACTGTGAATGCTGTGCTGCCGATCCCACTCCAGAACCTGCCGCACATCTGAATGTTACTGGCACTTGTCCTTTTCCACCAAACATATATCTAGTTTTTGCCGCCTGATTTACAATATTGTCCATCATATAAACGATAAAATCCATAAATGTTACATCAACTATAGGACGAAGCCCTGTCATTGCAGCACCAACTGCAGCTCCAGAAATTGCTGACTCTGAAATTGGAGTATCTTTTATTCTTTCTGGCCCAAATTCATCGAGCATTCCAACTGATGTTTCCAAAAATCTCCTCCAAAAATTCCTACATCTTCTCCATTAAAAATACATTTTCATCTCTTCTCATCTCTTCCGACATTGCTGTAATAATTGCCTCTTTTTACAGACATCAACTTTTGTTTCCATTTTTCTATCTCCTTTTCTAATTCGCAAATATATCTTCAAATGCAGATTCCAACGTAGGTTCTGGACTATTTTTGCAAATTCTACGCATCTTCAATCTGTTTTTGATTTTTCTTCAAGTTCTACTAATTCTTCCTCTGTTGCAATATTATTTTCAAGTAAGTAATTTTCTGCAATTTTTAAGTTAGGATCTTTTAACTTCCATTCGTCACTTCTTCTTTTGTTCTGTATTTTCCAGGATCAGAACTTGAGTGTCCGAACCATCTGTAAGTTACGCTTTCAATAAATACAGGTCCTTTTCCTTCTCGCATCCTTTACAGCTTTTTCAAAAGTTTCATAAACTGAAAGAACATCATTTCCATCTTCAATAAAATATCCTGGCATTCCATAGTCGCAGCCCTTTGATAAAGATGCTCCACTTTTGCAACACTATTAATTGGAAGTACTTATTCCATATCCATTATTAATTGCATAAAAATCACAGGCACATTCCATACTGACGCCAAGTTCATTGCTTCATGAAAACTTCCTTCATTTGTAGCTCCATCTCCGAAAAACAAACTACTATTTTTCCAGTATTCTTCACTTTCTGAGTATAAGCATCCAACTGCCATTCCGTGTCCACCACCAACAATTTCGTTTGCTCTCAAGTTTCCACTTTCTAAATCGGCAATGTGCATTGAACCACCTTTACCTTTACAAGTTCCAGTAGCTTTTCCCATAATTTCAGCCATCATTCCATTCAGGTCAATACCTTTAGCGATAACCTGTCCATGCCCTCTGTGATTAGATGTAATAAGATCATCAGCATTCAATGCCGCAATAGCACCAACATTCTGCTGCTTCTTCTCCTACTGACAAATGTGTCATTCCAGGCACCATTCCTCTTTTACAAGCTGATTTACTTTTAAATCAAAAATTTCTAATGCTAAGCATTCGTTCGTAAATATTCAGCAATTTACCTTTTGATAGTTCCATAATTCCCTCCATTAAATATATTTTTATATCTTTTATAAATTTTTTTAACAATCAATATTTTGTTTTTCAAAATTTTTCAGTTAATTTATCATAATTTTGTAATCATTACAATAGATATTTACAAGTTAAAAATATCTTTTAAGTACTTATTTCTTTTACTAACTTTAATCTTTTTCTATTATACAAAATTATCCTTTACATTTTATAAATTTTACATTATACTTTAAAGTATTAAAAATTAAAAAATTGGAGGATAAATTAAATGAAAATCGCTGAAGCTCTTATTTTACGTGCCGATATTCAAAAAGAATTTCACAGTTAAAAACAAGACTTAATAATAACGCTAAAGTTCAAGAAAATGAAGAAACCTACTGAAAATCCCTGAATTTTTATTAACTAGAATTAGATGACTTAATTTCCCAGCTAAATGATTTAATAATAAAAATAAACAGAATGAATACTCTTTCAAAAATTGATGGGTTTCATTAGTTGAACTAATTGCAAGATACTCTTTCACAAAAAGCAGGAATTCTGCGTGAATTTATAGAGTGCAAGCCAAAGATAAATCTTTGTTCCTCAACAGAAATAAAGGTTTTTAGTACGGTTAATGTTCCACACTGCAAAAGCAGCTAGATAAATTGTCTAAGGAAATTCGTGAAACTGATACAAAATTACAGCAGGCAAACTGGACTATGATTTGATTGAAAAATAGAAAAATATAACTTACACCAAATTCTATTTAAAAAATATTCGCTTTATATTCTTTAATTAGAAAATTCATAATAAATTTTGGGCGTAGATATTATTAAAAGGTGAACATAAGCCTTTGGATATTAGGAAAAATATCCTACAAAATGACGTAATGCGGGGAAGTTACGAAAACATTACGATTAATCCCAGTATTGTTACATCAGTACGAATCATTGTAAATGTTACTACCATATGTTAATTAGTCAATATCGAGGTTGGGTTGTGGGATTATTTTAGTTACAATATGTAGACTGTTAAATATAAAGTGGCTTTTTGATTTATATTTTTAAACATTGTATAAACATGACTTACAGTAAATAAATTTATTTAAAATCCTATTATAATCCTGTTAGACTTGGTTTATCTTAAGTTTATAAAAATACAATATAAAAAGTGAAAAACTAAAATTAATTAGTAATTCACTTTTTCTGATTTATATTTTTATCTTAATACCATAAAAGATTAATTCCACTTTTCTTTACATACGATTTCAGGAGTCCAAACCGAAGCCCGAACTTCTCCAATATGCGCTTTTTGTAACAAGAACATACAAATTCTCGACTGTCCGATTCCTCCACCGATTGTTAACGAGTAATTCATCATTTAAAAAGCATTTTTATGAAAATCAGATTTTTCGTTCTTCTAAGTTCAATTCCTTCAATTGACGTTCTAGCGCCTCTTTATCTACACGGATTCCCATTGATGATAATTCTAACGAACTATCAAGAACTGGATTCCATAATCAAATCTCCATTTAGTTCCCAATCATCATGAACTGGAGCACGCCTCATCATGTCTTTGTCCGAATTGCATATTTTTCAATTTGCATAATAAATACTGCCATTTTCTTTTGCAAATCTTTCTTCTCTTTCATTTTGAGTCAATTCAGGATATAAATTTTCTAATTCTTGTGAAGTTATAAAAGTTACTTCCTTAGGTAAAAATTTTTCAAATTTGCTAAATTTATCTGTCAATTCTTTTTCTGTATTTAAAAAGACTTGATAGATTTTTACAGTTTCTTTTAAAAACTCTAAATTTCTATCCTCTTTTGAGATAACTTTTTCCCAGTCCCATTGATCCACGTAAATTGAATGAGTGTTATCTAGATCTTCATCTCTTCTAATGGCATTCATATCTGTGTAAATCCTTTTCCAGCCTCTACACCCATACTGCTTTAGTGCAATTCTTTTCCATTTTGCAAGTGAATGCACAATTTCCAATGTAGTATCTCGGCATTTCTTTCATTTCAAAAAGCCACAGGACGTTCGACTCCATTTAGATTATCATTAATCCCAGCAGACTTTCTAACAAACATAGGTGCTGAAATTCTTGTTAAATCCAATGCTTTTGCAAGTTCTCTCTCAAAGCAGTCTTTCGCCACTTTTTATGGCAATTTCTGTTTCCATAATTCCGTATTTGGAATCATAATTTTTGGAATTATAATACTTGACATATACTCTCCTTCTTTCCCAGTATTCTACTTTTAAATGGTATCAAAATTATTATTTATTGTCAAATTTTTATTTTAAAAGCTTAGTGTCTATTGCTTTTTATAATAAACATATGTAAAATATAATTGAATTATAAAAATATTTATGAAAGGATTTTATGAAAAAATATCTATTATTAATTTTATTTATTATTTTAGTTTCTATGCTTGTAATAATCATAATAAATCTCAATTTTAAAAATTTTTAGGAATAAATTTATTAATTTTTGAAAAACAACAGACATTAAAAATCAAATACTCAAAAAAATGATAAATCTGATGAAAAAGACAAATTCACAATAATTGGCGTTGGAGATATAATGCTTGGATCAAATTACCCTTTTGAATATCTGCTTCCTGAAAATGATGCCAATATTCTTAAAAATACTCAAAAATATACTGAAAAATGCTGACATAACTGTAGGAAATCGGAAGGAACACTATTTGATACAGGCGGAACTCCCAAAGCTGTAATAACCCAAATGTATGTTATGTCTTTCGTATGCCTTCAAGATACGGGACATATCTAAAACAGGCTGGATTTGATTATTTGAGCATTGCCAATAACCATAGCAATGATTTTGGAGAAATTGGAATTAAGAAACTATGAAAAATCTTGATAATTTAGGAATAAAATATTCGGAATTAAAGATATTACTGAAAGTGCTGTTTTAGAAAAAGATGGAAAAATTTGGATTTATTTCATTTTTCTCCAAATTCAGCTACTGTAAAACTAAATGATTATAATTATGCAAAAACTTATTTCTGAATTAAAATCAAAAAGTTGATATTGTAATTGTTATGTTTCACGGTGGAGCTGAAGGTGCTAATGCTGAACACATTACTAAAAAGACATGAAAATTTTTCATGGCGAAGATAGAGGAAATGTTTATGAGTTTGCCCATTTTGCTATAGACAATGGAGCTGATGTAATCTTTTGGGCAAGGCCCACGTGTTACAAGAGCCGTAGAACTATACAAAAATAAATTTATTTCATATAGTGGAGGAAATTTTTGCAACTTTTCGGAAAAATTAATATTTCGGTTCAATGGGATTGCATCTATTTTTAAAAATCAGAATAGACAATAAAGGAGACTTTTATTTCCGGAGAAATTATTCCAGTAAGACAAACTTACAAAAGTTTAGGGCCCTTTTATAGATTCAGAAAAATTAGCAATAAAGAAGATAATTTCCTTGAAATAAATCTGATTTTCCAAATGGAAATGGGCTTTTTATCAGTGAAGAAGGAAAATTACTAAGACTAATAATCTATAGTAAAACTTATTTAAAACTAAACTCAAAAAGCTATGACTATTTTACTCAAACCATAAATTTATATAATTTTAGCAGTTTAATTTAAAATAGGTTTGAGTATAAATTAAAAACTTTTTCTTTTTATTTTTCACAAATTTAAAAAATATAGCTGGAAATCAGGATAAAAACATCCTGATTTTATTTTCTCTTCAGTCTGATAATCTCCTCTCATTTCTCATCCATTCTATTCCCCTAACTTTTTCATTTTCCCTCTCTAACCTTTCCAATTTTTTCCTCTTTTCAATTTCCTTATCCTTAATATTCCTTCGTTCCACAATCACATTATTCCCAATCTTATTATCAGGATTTCCAATAATTTCATTTCCTCCCCCAATATCCATTCCAAAAAATTTCAATTTTCTCTCCGTTATTCATCCAATAACACTTTTTTCTTTAACCAAATTATTCTTATCAATCAAATAAATATAGTTTTTGATTTTTAAAAATAACAGCCTTTTTGGAACAGCCAGATATTCTCTTTTTTTCTTATAAATCACACGAATATTTACTTGCTCATTTAAAAACAAATCCTTAAATAATGTTGGCAAAAATTCAAACACATTCATATCCCCAATCTTATTAATTTTAAATAATTCTGCTTCAATAACCTCAGAAAATAAATCCGAGTTCTCTTTTTCTTGTCCTTATCTCGCAAAATTTCCTTATTCTTATCATTTTTAATTTCAACTAATTCTTCAAGCGATTTCTCTTCCCAATCTTTTATTTTTCTCCTAAAAATATTAATTTTAGCCACATTCCCAATTTTCAGATTTTTAACTTTATCACTTTTCACGCTTTCACTAACTATTTTTAAATCTTCCCTTTTAGCAAGAATCAAAATAGGCTCATTTTTATTTGTAATTCCACCTTTCACTGCATTAATTTTCACAATGTAAGCATCAAATGGACTTCTTACACTTCTCTGAACCAATCTTGTATTTCTCATTTCATCTTTAATTTCAATTTCCAATCCTGATATTTCTCCACGTAATTCCTGAATTTTCTGACTAACATCAGCTCCCAATCCTCTTTTGTTTTTCCAAATTTCGTAATTCTGATTTTTTTAATCACTAATAACATACGTTTTTCATTCAATCTATTTTTTTCTGATAATCGCTAAATTTCACTATTACATCGCCCTTTTTTACAAAAATCTCCAGCCTTGTAATAAACATCATCAATGGATAAATTCACATCCAGTCCAATTTTAGTAACATTATGTGCAACAACAGTTCCTTTCATATCCACAAAAAGTTCAAGATTTTTCACGTGTTATTTTTCCAATAACATATTTCTGATTAATTTTGGGAGTACAGAATTTTTAGCATAAAAAGAATAATAAAAAATAAAAAAATTGCGGGCATTATCCAAATTATCTCATCTCTCAATTTTCTCTTCCTTTTTAGTGGTTTCCGTCAAAATAGGAATTTTCACTTAAATTATCTTCATAAGGAAAATATTCCTTTCGTCCAAGATAAAGCTGGTCTGATTTTTCTTTGGATTGGAACGACAAAAATCCCCAGTTGTTCAAATCAGTATAAACAAAAAAATCTTACTGTGCTGTTTTTGAATTGTATCAGTATCATTTTGAGAAATTATATTTGTAAATTCAGGCAAAAATTTCCTGTGCGTCCATTTCTTCGTAGTTATCCTCATTTTTATAAATCATTTCTTTCAATTCGCCTTCTGCAGTATAAACATAAATTTTTAGTTCTTCAGCAGAAATCTTTTTGTCAATTTGTCCAATCAGAATATCAGCCTTTCGTGAAGTCTGTATCATTTCCACTTTTTCCCCATCGTATTTTTCCACCCACACGAATACGGCACAAGCGGAACTTCATTTACAATTTCGACATCTATATGCCCAAAACGCTTATAATCCGAGATATTTTATAGCTCCCATCCGGACAGTTCAGTTTTAGCTCGTAATCATCACGATGGCTCAGTTCCTTGTATTCAATCATCTTTCCTGGAACAAATTCCTTTAGGACTTCCTGAAATGTACTGATTTTTGTTGACTGTCCACTCAATTTTATCAATGAATATTCAAAAAGCAACCCTTCCTTGTAATATGCGTATTCAAAAATTTTCTGAGCATTCCGTAAATATCAGCTTTTCACGATTTTTCAATTTCTTTTATAGTAAAAATATGTCTTGGGTAATCTGTTATTGTGGTAAATATTCCATTTTTATAAGTATGAATTTTTCCAGCTTTTTAACTGCGTTATATGAATATCATTCCGTTTTTCATAATTTTCGGGTACATCAAAACGTGTTCGCAGTCTTCCGTCAGATGTAAAAATTCTTTTTAAGATTTTCAGCTGCTTCCCATAGCATATAAAAGTTATTCCGTATTTTCTGATATTCTTCACTCATTTTATTCTCGAACTGCGAATATTTTGTGGGAATTACATTTTCATACTTTTCATATTCCAAATTCATATTTTCAAAAGATTTTTCTCAACACCGCTCTCATCAATTACCTTGTAAATCATATCATTGTCATATTTTATCAAATCATTAATAGAAACGACCCTATTTTTCAGAATATCTTGCCCCAAGCACAATTTTTCAAAAACTGCATAATCCTGTAAGTCAAGTCATTTCCACCAAAAATTCTCATCCCCATTTTCAAAGCTCGTCCTTATATCTAGATAATACGAAATCCTGTCCTTACTAATCACATATTTACAAGCCGCCAAATCCGTCGTCCCGCCACCACAGTCAATAATTAATGCACTATATTCTTCATTCTCCTATATTTCCTCTTCCTTATCTGTATCTCAATTGTGTTATACAGCACCGCAATCGCTTCATCCATCGCATTTTCACGAATAATCTCATATTCATAATTTTTCTCGCTTGAAATTATATTTTTCAGAAATTTCAGAATTCTGATTTTTATTAAATTTATTTTCCATCATAAAAATTTCCTGCAAACATCGTCAAAAACTGCTCCTTCAATTTTACAGGGCTTGAAGCGTAATTTTTAAATTTACATTTAAACATATATTCAGCACGATTCACAACATATTTTTAAATATGCCTTTATTATATCCTTTCTTTTTACATACAGAATATTTCCAAACTCATCATTAATTTTCTCAAGTTTATTATGTTCATGAACCCACCTTTTCAAGCTGTAAAAAAATTGAGCCATTGACAATATAGTCATTTCTTTCTAGCTTTCTTACCACATCGTAGCCAAATGAATACTGAATATTGTTAGCATCGCTGCAATCATCAACATAAACCAACGTCGGAAAAATCTCACGGTAATGTCTCTCTCCGTCATCAAATTTCACATAATTTATAGCATCTATTACAACATTTCCATTCAAAAATATCATTAGTGGGCAAATCCTTCACATAATTTTTATCCGAGATATGCCCCAAGAGCCGTATTTACTGTTCCAAAATCAATACAAAGTGGCGTATTCGTAGTTTCCAGATTTTTCACAACAAAATTTTCAATTTCAACTTTATAATAGTCCATCTGATATGGATAAAGCGGTGTCATTTCATTTTCCTTCAAATTATAAAACTTATGAATAAATTTCAAGTCATTTTCTTTAAAGAACAAAAATGAAAATTTATTATTTCTCAGGGTTTCAACTCTAAAAAAATTCCTTTTTACTAATCAGAAAATACTTATTCCTGCTATTCAAATCCTTTTTCCAGCTGGAAAATCCCACACAAGTAATTATTTGCATTTATAAGAAAAACATTTGCACTGCTGACATTTTCAGGAATCTCAATTTTTATAATTGTCCTCCTCATCAAATCAAGCTCCTTATACAAAAATAATCTTGTGCGGCACCCTGTATTTTATTCTCATGATGAATCTCTCACCAAGTTTATTATCAAAAAGTTCCTGAACATTCACAAGCCCATTTTTATTATACTTGTCAATACAGTAGTTTTTCCTTGACCCTCGATATTTCATCAAAAGTGAGATAAGCTCTTCTCTCGTAGGCGTTTCCACATGTATATTTACCAAATGTTCCTCGATTGCAATCTGATACATCTCATAATAAGATTTTCTTCGCAATCCTCTTCATAAAAATAGTCTCATTTTTTATCTTTTCCCTTTTAGTCATTAATAATAAATACTTTTCTTTAAATTCAAGTTTTGCTTTTGGTTTTTATTAATTTAAAAATTTAAATAAAAAGCTATAAACATAGATTTTATTGAAACTATCTAGTTCATCATTATAAAAATTAAAATCTATTAAAAAGCTTTTTATTTTGCAGCAAAAATTTTTCTCAATTTTTCAATCATTTCGCTAACACTTCCAAACCTTTTTCTGCCTGTCAAAATTCCAGCCCCTTTTTGTATAACTTCTTCCACTTCCTTAAATATCTCAATCTTCTCAAATCCGAAAAATAACCTCTCTATCAAACTCAAGTTCACCCCTTATAGAACCTCTTAATCGCCCCATCGACTTTCACTCCACAAAAGCATAAAATATAAAAGTGCTCAAGTGAATAAACATCCGTTCTTTCATCAATCTCTACTTTTCTCTGAATAAATCTCAATAGGCGAATATCCTTCTGAAACCTTAACAAACTTAACCTTTTTCCTTTTCTTTTTCAAAGCTCGCTCTAAAATCAATAATCCTGATATTTCCCTAATATCAATCAAAAATATTTGAAGGCTTCAAATCACAATGAATAATTCCCTTTTATGAATTTTACAAACTACTTCGGCAATTTTAAAAATATTTCCAAAATATGATTTATCCTCACTTTTCCATTTTTATCCGATTTTTCCAAAATATATTTTTTTCAAGGTAACTCCACGAAAAATATTCAGTAACAATATAATTTGTCGCATTTTCACTAAAAAAATCTACAAATTTAACAACATCACAATTTGTTTTTCTTCTTTTAGATTTTCTTTCAAAAAATTTCTCCAAAATACATTTTTCTTTTCCAAAAAAACATTCTTTCAAATTTTCAAAAATCTTTCTTGTACTTTTCAGTAAAAACCTCTTTATCATTTCTCATAACAATTTCTGAAGGATAACATTCCTTAATAATTACTTTTTTTCCTTGTCTATCTTCACACATATAAATATTGGAAAAATCACTTTTAGCTACATAATTTAAAATTTTATACTTCCCATTCAATATTATTCCTTTGATAAAATCCATTCTTCTTTTCCCTTTTTAAATTCTCTATTTTTCACAAAATTATTCCCATTTCTATCACGCCCTAAGAACTTCCCAGTTCTTCTCAATTTCCTTTTTCAGTTGTGAAATTCCATTACTTTTTACCTTATAATTTTTTTCTTAAAATTTCTATTATCTGCATTCAAATTTTTCTATTATATTTTTTATTTTAGAAACTTTCTTTTTATTCTTGAATTATTTAATTTTTCAGCTCCTTTCTCTTTTAGTTTTTATAATATTTTGAGTAATTTCGAAATTTTTTTGCATAGTTTTTCTATCTTTTTTATTTTTATCTCCTCATTTTCAACCAAATTACTATTCTCCAAAGGTTTTTCAACTTCATCTTCAATATTTTTCTGTCTAACTTTTATCCATTTCTATCTCTGCTCGTTTACTTAAATTATTTTTCATCAAATTCGCTTTTTCTAAATTTTCTCAGCCATTATATTTTTACTTTTTCTTTCTTTCACCTTTTCAAAAGTTACCCTTTTTGAATATTTTTCCCACAGAAACAAACATAAACACAAATATTACAGCCAAAAATATATATTTTACAACTTTTCCCGTTTTTGATTTTTTCATTAATTTCTTTTTCTAACAATTCATAATTTTTTCCATTTCAATATCTTCAACAAAAATAGACAAAAATGGTATCACTTTTCCCAATTTTTCTCACTAGCCTTTATCTGTTCACTTAAATTCTGTTCGACATTTAATTTACTTTTTCCTATCAACATAAATCTCCTCAATTTCACTCTCATTAACAACTTTCCAAAAATCCAGGACTCCCAGCCAGCAAATAATCATGTTTTTCAGTCTTATTTTTTGACTTGCTCTCCGCTTATCTTTTTCCACAATTCTATTTTCCTATACAAAAATAAATTCAGTTTTTCCCCTATATTTCCAACAATCATATTATTTTTTTCAATAATAATAACAATTTGCGAATAAAAAAATTTTTAAATCAAAATCTTTTTCAGCTTTATGAAATTTATATAATTTTTGTTTTTCTCAAAAACCACTTTATCAATGGAAGATTGTATCATCTGTTTTATGTTTTCTAGCGAAAATTCATTATTTTCCAAATATTTTTCAATAATTTTATGAACTCAATTTTGCTAAATTTATCTTATCACTTTTCTCATTTTCAACATTACTATTTTCAATTTTTGAGATATTTCTGACTTTTCCTGCCATTTTTCATTTGTCTTTTCATCAAGGTCAGCAATACACTATATTCCCTTGCTTCCATTTGGAATATATGCCGAATAAGTGTTTTTCAGCAATTTGTGCATATTCCTTAAAAAGAAAGTATTTAATTTTATATTTTTACCATCTTTTCCTCCTTTCTTTTAAAAATTTTCCAAAACTGCCACCATTTTTATTTGCCTTTTTTATCAGCCTTTTTCAACTTTTTCTCAATTTCAGCTATTTCATTTTTGTTTTGTACCGCTTTTTCCAGCTTTTCCTTTGCCTGCGTAAATTTTTCCACAGCTTCCTTCCATTTTTATTCTTAAAATCCTCTTCTGCTTTTTCTCTTTTAATAAATATCCCTCATTTTTTTCAATTTTTTTATTCAAATCCTCAATTTTAGACATCTGATTTCCAAAAGTTCCCATCTGCATTCACCTCTTCCGAAGTTTCTTCGTTTCCTCATATTTTGAAATACTTTCTTCAAATCTTTCGTTTATAGCCAACTGATCTGCCTGTGTTTCCAGATTTGACGCATTTTCCATTTTTCTTGTTATTTCTTCACGTCTTTGCCGTTCCCGCTCCATTTCTTCCTGCTGTGCCTTTGATTTCAGCCTCTTTTTATCTGCAGTTGCTGTTGCATCTGAATTTCCTGCTGTCTTAACTTTTCCGAATATTCCATTTCTTGTGTTTTCAACTTTTTCAGCATTCGGCTTTCAAATTTAATAAATTCCTGTGCCTGATTTATGTATTTACTCACAGCATTTACATTATTCGTATCTTTCATTTTCTGATAAATATTTTTAGCCTGTGTTAGAATATTTATTGCTTGTGCTGGATTATTAGCAGTTATTTGCGAAAGCCCTTCCTGAACGAGATTATTGGCAGTCTGCAAATCAGCATTTTGCTGGGAATTAAGTTCCTGTATCTTATTGTCAATTTCTCCCACTTTTCACGGTATCTCCAAGTATCTGATACATCTGTCGTGCCTGATAATACGCCTCCTTTGAAGAATTAATATTGCTTTTGTGCCAGCGAATCCCCTTTATTTTCAGCAAGCATTGCCCCATTATACACTGTTTTTCCTTTATCCGTTATTTCCTCCAGCTTTTTCTCAACTTGCGAAACATAATCTACCCTTCCATTTGCCAAATACATATCAGCTGCATTTTTATAACTAACCTTTGCCAAATTGTAGCTGCCTTCATTAACTGCTGTATCTCCAGCAACCTCTAAAGCCTTAGCTTCCTTTTAATTTCACAGTTGAATTTATCCGTGAATCCAATGTAGTTAAAATCTCTTCCGTGTTCAGTTCATCCCGTTTATAGCTGTTGTCATTCAGATTATACTTAGCCTGCTGATACTTTTACGTTTGCCTCGTCATAATTTCCGCTGTTAAACATCTCATTTCCCTCATTAATATCCGAAAAATGCCTTTTTAATTTTTTCAGTTTCTCCAATTTTTCTTATTTATTTCATCAATTTTTCTTACTTGCATCAGCTCTTTTTTCTCAGCATTCGTAAGAAATCCTATTATACCCTTGCTTTTTGGCTTTTAATTTTTCGTATTCTCCAATTTCAAGTTTCAAATTATCAATTGAATTATTAAAATTTTTCTTTAAAAATCTCCTCATCCGCCAACTTTTCATACTGTGTTGCCGCCTGCAGAATACCATTTCGCCTTTTTACATTCCAAATTATAACAAACAAAATAATTATAACAATAATCAGCATTACAAGTATTATTTTTAATAAGTTTCCTTTTGTCCTTTTCTATCGGCTCTGGACTTGCTACAGCACCTCACTTCTACCTGTGCAATCGTATAATTTTCGATATTATCCCTAAGCGAAGCAAGTATCCGTTTTTCCAATGAATTTAACCATTGCTTCTTATCCTCAAATCTGGACAAGTCGTTTTCCATATCATGCTCATCAATATTTTCCCAAAATCCTACAGTCGTCAAGCAAAAAACATCTTTTTCCATAAGTTCTACAGGTTTTTATAATATTTGGCTTAATTTTCCCCTAAAAATCCCCAATTGCCTGCAGCAAATCATTTCTTTTGCCTGTGAAATCTCATATCCGATATATTCAATGCCTCTTCGTCCACCAAAAGCTGTGCTATCGTGTCATCTCTGCTTTGAGAAACGATATATCCGCCTCTAATATGATAAAACCTTGTATTTCGATATTTCCATATAAAAATTGAATTATAATTACTTATAATGATTAAAAGAGAAGTGTGCATAAGAGAATATTTCTGAGTTTCTTCCTGTTTTTTTCCTTAACTTTCAGATTGGCATAATCCATCATTTCCTTTATTACATCATAGTTAAATCGTGGACGTAGCATAAAATATTCAATCGCAGATTCCACAGCAATCCTTGCTGCAACTTTTTGCCCTTCTTCCTCATCAAATCCATCTGCCACAGCCCAAATCGCATAATTATCCAGCAAAACATACCCAAAATAATCGTTATTTTCAGCCTTCGTCCCAGCCTCACTCAAAAATTCCGTAATAAATTTTGCCTCATCTTTCCTCATTTCTCAATTTCTCCCTCTATTTTTGATTAATTCAACTTTATAAAACATATTTTTATACTATTCCCCATTAAAAAGGTTAATATCTAATAAATTTTTGAATTGTATTCTATTTTCTAATAAGATTTAGTATTAGATTATTTTGTTTAATAACAGTTTTTCCTATTTTTATATTATATTTTTCTTTTATTTTCGTAGGATTGCTCATCGCCGCAAATCCTACCACCTATGGTTAGTCTACGACATTTTTCTGCACTGACAAAAACTCGCTATGCTCAGACAGTTTTGCCAGCACATAAAAATGCTCCGACGGATTAATCTATACTAAACTCTGTTTAAAAATGAGAAATTATATCTTAAATTAATTGAAAACATTAGGTTTATATCTCTTTATTAGAAAAGTTTGTAATAAATTCTTTATTTAAAAGGGTTTAGTATAAATTTATTAAATTTCTTCATAATCTTCGATTTTTACTTCTAAATCATTATTTTTATTCTGAAAATTCGTATTTTTTTCACAATTTTTTTCATCATTTAAATTTTCATATTTCCTTTTTCACTCTTTCCTCTCTTGATTTTTCCTTTTTCCCAGTCAAAAATAATCTCCGCACAGATTTACAAATACAAACTTACTTTTCTCCCATTTCCACTACTGAATAAGCTCGTAATTCTACTGTGTTGTAGACTGCTTCTCCATTTAGATAAATAAGTCCGTTGGAATCTCCGGGAGTTAGCATGAATTTTCTCTGTTTAGGGTTATAACTTATTGAACAATGGTTTTCTGGAAATCATAGTATCTCCTAAAAATTTGTATATCCATATTTTCTCACGCTCAACAAAGTTGCGTTCACTCACAATCCTATAGTCTTTTTCCCTTATCATGCCCTTCAATACACGTAAGCCAACCCACGACTGGATCTACTGTGCTGTCTTTTAGACCAGTAGGCTGTTGTTCTGTCTTCATCTTTCATTTCTTCAACTAGATTAATTTTATCATCCGATTTTCTGTTTCCAGCCCTTCTGATTTGCAGTAAGGACACAGAGCTGTATCTTGAAACATCGTATATATGCTCATTTTTACATCTATCCAATTTCATTTTAAAATTTTTCCTTTCTTTTTATTTATAGATTTATTTCAATAATATCTTTGTAGTCGCTAAATAAATTATGTCTCCTGATTCCACTTTTACTGGTATATTTTTTTTCAGCTTTATTTTCCGTTTATCTAAACTTCTTTCTATTCCACTTCCATTTTGTGAGCCTAAATCCTCATAATACCAGATTCCATTGACACGATTTAATATTCCATGAGCCCTGCTGACTAAATTTGAATAAATTCCTTCACTTACATCTATATCCACCCCTGTTTCTTGGCGATTGCTTACCAATAAGAAGCGATGTTGCTCTCCCAATTTTCCAAATTTTCATATCATAATCTTCTGAATCCTTTCAAAAATATATGCTCAATCTGCTTTTTCTCCAAATCCTCAATTTCCTTTACCCTTTCTAAAAATACATTATGCTCCCTTTCCCTCCTCATGCTTTATATTTTTGATTTCCTCCTCAACTTCCACCTTTTCAAAAATCTTTCCACAATAAGCAGGTAAAGTGTGACTCAATATAAATAAAAATTGAAAAAAATAAAGGCTTTTTGTAGAATATCCTGAAAGGTGTACAAAAATGAATGTAAATATTAAAACTGTCATTATCAAAAATATTTTTTATATTTAAAAATTTGTAACTTTTTGATTTTTGCATTCAATTTACGTTTTTCATATTTTTTAATTCCTTTATCCACACTAATTTATTTCTTTCATCGTCAATTTTTTTCCATTTTTCTATTTTTCCAAGCCGTGCCACGTTTCTAAGCCTTTCCAGCCTGTAAATACTTCCCACGTCTAAATGAGACGCCTAAAAATATTTCCCCAATTTGTAAAAACTTCTCCTGATTCCCCACAACATTTCTAATTTCCCTTCTTCTTTTTCTCTTTCATATCAAAAACTCTCAAACCTGCTTTTTCACACTTTTCCTTCTCAGCTTTTTGCTTTATTCTTCCCATTTTATCTAGCCCAAAACTATTTTCAAATATTCCTTTCATTTCAGTTGCACTTTTAAAAATTCTTTTCCAAAAAGTAAAATTATTTTTGAAAAGATTTACTTTTAAAATTTTCTTTATTATTTTTATTTTTGAGGATTTTCTCATTTTTCTTTTGTAATCATACTCTTTCCGTCTTTTATCATTTGAAAGAACTTCATACGCCTCTGTTATTTCTCGAAATTTTTTACAGCTTTTTCATCTCCTGTATTTCTGTCAGGATGATATTTCATTGCCATTTTTCTATATTTCTTTTTATTTCAGAAACATCTGCATTCTCAGGTACTTCCAGTATTTTGTAATAATCCATTTCTCTTTCCTTCTTTATTAATTTTTCTTTAATTTTAATTAAATAATACTATATTATTATATTTTTGTCAATATATTTTTAATTTATAATTAATGTTTTTGGTTTTAAATTTCATAAAAAGACATAAAATTTACATATTTTTTGTCAAAATTAAATGGTATTATGTATTTGTTCAAAAGATAAGAGCAAATTGAAATGGAGATGATTAATATGAATATGAAAAATACTTTTAAGAAAACGGTTGCAATTCTAGGAATAGCAGGAGTGTCCATTGTATCTTTTGCCATTCCGCCTAAAGAACAAAGACCAAAGCCAAAAAGCAAGGATTGTTCAACCAAAAAGAAAAATCGATAAACAAAAAGCCAATAAGAAAAACAAGCAACAAAACCTCAAGAAAAAGAATTAATAAAAGACATAACAAATAAAATTAAATTTATAAAATTATTACTCATAAAAATTTATACAAATTATACTCAAAACCTATTTTAAATTAAACTGCTAAAATTATATAAATTTATGGTTTGAGTAAAATAGTCATAACTTTTAAGTTTAGTTTTAAATAAGTTTTACTATAAAATTATGTAAACATAAAAAATATGTACCTGTAGACAGAGCAATAAAAATTGCAATGCTTAAAAGGTACATTTTTATATTATAGTCAATCTAAAAAAATTAAAGTGAAAATATGTGAAAAGTAATTAACTCATATTCCACCCTTATTTTTAAAAATAAAGTTTATATTCTTTATTTTTATTTTGAATTTTCTGCAAAACTATTTTTATAGCTTCACTAATATCTTTTATTTGAACTAACTCACTATCTTTTATCCATTTAGAAACATCCGTATTTACATATCCTAAAGATTCTAAAAGCCAATTTCAAATCTTCCTTCATTAACAAAACTCTAGAATCTGATACTTCTGAAGTTATCAGTTTCCACTAATATATTGCTATTTTCTTCAATAACTTCTACTACATCCAGTTTTTCACTTTATCTTTCAAATCCAGTATTATCTTTTTGAGCTTTTTATACCCAGTCCTGGAACTCTTGTAAAGATTTTTGATTCGTTCTCTGTAACAATATCAATAATTTCTCTCATATTAAAAGTAGAAAGTATTGCAATTGCAAGTTTTGGTCCTACTCCACTTATACTTATTAGCGCTTTAAAAAGTTCCTTTCATTTTGTGTTTTAAATCCGTAAAGAGAAATATCATCTTCTTTTACATTTGTATAAATGTATAGTTTTTCGTTGCTTCAATATTATCTATTTTTCAAATGTTTTTAGGGATATATGAATTTTTGTATGCCAAGCCATTTATCTCTAAAAGCAACATAATCAACTTTCTTCACTGCTAATTTTCCTAAAAATATATTCAAACATTTATACCCTTTTCTTTTTTTAAACTTGTAATTTATAATTTTACTAATTCAACTTTTGAAATATTTTCTTCCAAAAACATAATTCTATTTCTTTAAATTTTTCCTGCCCATCTGTTACATAATATTTACTTCTTCATTTTTCTTAGCATCATTTTTAAAAAATTCATTTTTGTAAAATTTTTCAAATCTAACGCTGTTTCCCTTGCCGGATCCACTATTTTTATATCGGATAAATTTTTCCAATTGCCTCTTTTAAAAGCGGATAATGAGTACATCCTAGTATTAATGTATCAACTTTTCTTCAAAATCATCTAAATATGTCTTTATTATCTGATTAACAAAGCTTTACCGCTTAAAATTCCTTCTTCTACAGCTGGAACAAAAAGTGGACATGCCTTCTGAAATACTTCTGCCTTTTGTATTAAAAAGTTTTATTTCTTCTTCGTATTTCCCCGATTTTATAGTTGCTTTCGTTCCAATTACACCAATTTTATTACTTTTTGTAGTATTTATTGCTGTTCTTGCTCCAGCCTCTATTACCCCTATAATTGGTATTTTTAAAAAGTTTCTTTCAGTTCCTTTAATGCAAGTGCAGTAGCTGTATTGCAAGCCACTACAATAGCGCTTACTTCTTTTTCCAGCAAAAACTCAACAATTTCTTTTGAGTACCTTACAATCAGTTCTTTTGTTTTTCTCCATAAGGAACTCTTGCTGTATCTCGAGATAATATATTTTTCATTTGGCAATACTTTTCTAATCTCTTTTTAATACCGTAAGTCCCCCAATTCCCGAATCAAATACTCCAATAGACATTTTTATTTCCTTCCTGTTGTTATATTTTAAAAATAAAAATTGAGCCGTTAAAAACAACAGCTCTTTTACATTATTTCATAATCAGTTCCCCACTATAAGTCAATGTCCCGTCAGTTGCGATATGTTCCTACAATTTTTCCCCTGCTATTTTTAGTTACTCCTGAATTCAAGTTTACTGTGTAAGTTAGATTTGGCCTTTTGAGTTGCAGTTATTTCTACATCTTTTGTAGGGTATAAATTATATTTATTATTTCCAATTGTTGCTACTGCTACTACATCATTTTTACTTATAATTTTCATTTTCTTAGCTGAATTATTATTGTTATTTTTCCAAAAATTGTATTAAAAATTGTTCTATCTTGTTTCCCTTTTGGAGCATTATTATTTTCAGTTTTATTACTTTCATTAACTTTTACAGCATTACCAGTGTTAGCAGAACTGCTTGCATAATTATTATTTCCATGAGTCTTTCTAGCATAACCATTTGCATAATAATCATTTATCTCTTTTTGCACCTATTGCATTTCTATCTCTCGCTCTGTCTGAACCTAAAATAATTGCTATCATTCTATCATTACCTCTGTTTGCTGTCAAAACTATATTTGAACCTGCCGCTTCATGATAGCCTGTTTTTATTCCATCTACTCCCAAAAACATTTCCTAAAAGTGAATTTGTAGAACTTACTTTGTATTTCCGTTATCTACATAGTCTGTTTTATTTTTTTGAGAAATTTAAGTATTCACTATAATCCTTTAATGTTATTTGAGCCAATTTATACAAATCCTTAGCATTCCCCTGATCCATACAAGAACCTGTATACTTAGGCGGTAATCCGTGCGGAGAGCAATATCGAAGAGAATTCAATCCATAACTTCTTGCCTTCTGATTCATTAAGTTTACAAAACTTGGCACATCACCCGCAACATATTCAGCAAGTGCATAAGCCGCATTATTTGATGATTTTATAATAGTTGCCTTTAATAAATCCCTTACTGTATATTGCTTTCCAGCAGTTAATTTTATTCCATAAGGAACAGAAGCCGCTTTTGATGAAACTGTTACCTTGTCCTCATACGAAATTGAACCTTGCTTAATTTTTATCTAATGTCAATATTGATGTCATAATTTTTGTAACAGACGCTAATGGCCGAACTGCTGAACTGTTATCTTCCTTTATAATATTTCCATTAACATCTCCTATTAATAAAAGCTTTATAGTCATGATAATTCTCCCCTTCAGCAAATGAAAAATGCTGATGTAATCATAAATGCTATGAATAATATTATTTTTTTACTTTTTATTTCTATTTTTATTTTCTTTCCATTTTCCTTTCTTTCCTCTTTTCTATCTGATAAATTTCCTAAAGAGTAATATAACATTTTCATATTAGTTTTTCATTTGTAAATTTATTGATAAAACTTGTTTGATTTGACTGTTATCTGCCTGAATGTATTTAAAAAATTCTCAATAATTATCTATAAAAATTTCAATTTATACTCAAATTATTTCAAAAATAAATCCTAAAGTTAAATTTATTTTTATCTGTTTACAATTTCATTTTAATTTTAATGACTATATATTAAAAATTAATCATATTTATATTTTTATTTTAGTTTTTATTTAAAAAAATTTCTATATTTATAAAATATTTTCTCCTTTTTACAATATATGAACTAAAATTATCATACTTTTTCCAGTCATAATAACTCTGATTCAAGCTGTAGGCATGAAATCCATTATCATTCAAAAAGTTTGGAAGCTAAATTTGCATAGGCACAGTTTCGTCCTCTGCAATAAACAATTATTTCTTTTATTTTGGGTAAATTCTTCAAATTTTCTTCCAGATTCTTCATTGGAATATTTATTGCATTTTCTATATGGCTTGAATTAAATTCATCTGCCGGACGTAAGTCTATTATTAAAGTTTCTTTGTTTTTGCCATTTCATAAGCTCTGTTCCAAAGTAATCGGACGGATTTTCATGCAGCTGTCATTAAACTCGCTGTGTATCCGTTGAATGTCTGCTAGTTGCTGCTCTCCTACTCCAATCAGAAGATACACTAAATCTATTATCTGTGTATTTGCAATCTCATAAACAACATAGTTTCTCACAAACAACCGGATTACCATCCTTTAAAATCTGCAAATGTCTTGAAGTATTAGCGATACTCATTCCTGTTTCATTCGAAATACTTTCCACAGTTTTTGATCCTTGCACAAGTAAATCCAGTATTTCGATTCTTTTTCACTGGATAAGCATTTTCAATTTTTGATAATCCCAAATGCAGGCTATTTTTGTAATTTTGACATATCTTATCCATTTAATTCAGCTCCTTTCTACTTTTTACATTTATACTAAATCTCATAAAATCTAAATTTAAAAATTATTATTAAGCTCCTAAGTCCCTCATTTATGCTTAAATAACTGAATTTTAAAGTAAATTTGAGTATACTTTTTAAAATTATAATAAAAGTGTTGACAATTTATTTTAAATATGATACTATTCAATTACTTTGATTGAATAGTTGATTTTCTAAAAACAGTATAACACAATAAAAATAAACTATAAATTATAAAACTTAACAAAAATGATTTTTAAGAAAGAGGTTGATGTAAAATGGCATTGAGTTTAAATAAAGATAATTTTGAAAAAAGTATTGCAAATGGAGTTGCTCTAGTAGATTTTTGGGCAGAATGGTGTGGACCTTGTAAATGCAACTTCCTATTATTGAAGAATTTTTCAGGAGAAATGGAAGGAAAAAGCTACAATAGGAAAAGTAAATGTAGATGAAGAACTAGAATTAGCACAATCTTTCGAATTCAAAGCATCCTACATTAATTTTTATTCAAGGATGGAAAAACCTGTAAAAAATTAGTTGGATTACATTCAAAAGAAGCACTTTATGAAGAAGTAAACCAAATATTATAGAATTTGAGCAAAATATATTATTTAAAGAAATATTTATTTATAAAAGTCTAGCGGTTATTTTTAATTCTGCTAGGCTTTAATATTAAAAAAATAAATTTAACTAAGTTATAGTTTATAAAAACGAAAAAATCGTAAAAAGGAATGAGTGAAAAATATGTATGATTCAGTAATTATAGGGATCAGGACCAGCAGGACTGACAGCCGCAATTTATCTAAGCCGTGCTGGATTAAAAAAATATAATAATAAATGGAATGGAACCAGGTGGACAATTGACAACTACTAGAAGTTGAAAATTTTCCTGGATTTCCACAAGGAATTTCAGGTCCACAGCTAATAGAGGATATAAAAGCTCAATCAAAAATTTTGGAACTGAATTTCTACAGGCAGTTGTAAAGATATTGAAAATGTAGAAAATAGTGGTAGAAAACATTTAAATTGCATTTAGATAACGGAAATATAATAGAAGCAAAAACAGTAATTTTATCAACAGGGGCAAGTGCAAAATACCTTGGAATTGAAAAATGAAAAGAAAAATATAGGAAAAAGGTGTTAGTGCATGTGCGACTTGTGACGGATTTTTTTATCGTGGAAAAAGATGTTGTTGTAATTGGCGGTGGAGATACTGCGATGGAAGAAGCTATATTTTTAACAAAATTTGTAAACAAAGTTACTATCATTAACAGAAGAGATATTACATGCCTCTGCAATTATGCAACAAAAGAGCAAAGATAACGAAAAATTGAGTGGAAATTAGATTATACTCCAAAAAAAGTGCTAGCTGATGAAAAAAGTTACAGGAATAGAGCTTTTTAAATAACAAAACAGGCGAAATCGAAACTTTAGCAACAGATGGAATTTTTGTAGCGATTGGAAGAACTCAAATACAAAATTTCTTGAAGGAAAAAGTCGAAATTGACGATAGAGGCTACATTATAACAAAAGGGAAAATCCTCTAAAAACAAGTACTCCTGGAATCTTTGCAGCAGGAGATGTTCAAGACAGCAAATATCAGCAGGCAATAATTGCGGCTGGAAGTGGTGCTATTGCGGGACTTGATGTAGAAGAATATTTAGAGAAAATAATTTATAATTCTAAAACTTAAAGAAATAAAATATTAAATATGTACCAATAAACTGGATAATAATAATTAGAAAAGTTTTTAAGGTACATTTTTATTTTATATTTTACTTTATAATAAAATATACTCTAAATCTATTTTTAACTTAATTATCCAACTGATCCAAATAAAATTTATTAATCGAAAAATAAAAATTATAAAAATTAATTAAATTTTTATTTTTCTGAAATAATATGACAAATATAAAAATATAGTATAATATAATAATGTAATAATTTTAAATTAAAACTCCAAATTTTAAATAATAAATTTGGAGGCAAAAATAAAACATTAAAAAAATAGGAGGTTACTTTTTATGGAAAATATTGAATTTGAAAGTTTCGATAATATTGAAAATGATGATTCAGGACGATTGTATGAAATGGGAAAAAGTTACTACGACAGCGGTTCTGACATACTTGCTGAAAAATACTTGAAAGAAGCAGCTAAAGGTGGAAATAGAAGGCTTTTTCTTTTACTTGCTGATATTTATCTAAAATATGACAAATTAAATTTGTAGAAAAAAATATTTATTGCTGATGGCGGAGATTTTTGAACTGCAAGATAAACTTGGAACAGTTTATAAAAAGAAAATCAAATTTTGAATTAGCTGAGTATTATTATAAACAAGCTATAAGCAATGGAAATCAAAGAGCACAGTATCACTTAGGGAAATTGTATTATTTATTCAAAAAGAAAAAATTTAGCAATAGATTATTTAAAACCTGTAGCTGATGAAAGAGATCAGAAGCTCAAGTACTGCTTTGCAAAAATTTACTATGACAATGGTCAAGTTGATTTGGCTGAAGAATATTTACATAAGGCAAAAGATAATGGTGAAGCATATTATCTTCTTGGAAAAACTGTATGGCGAAAGACAGGACATTGAAACTGCTGAAAAACATTTAAAAACAGCAGCAGATGACTATGACAATAAAAAGAGCGCAGGAAGTTCTTTCAAACCTTTATACAGACAAAAACAATCTTACTCTTGCAAAACACTATTTAAAAATTGCTTGCAGATGAAAATCATTTGGAAGCCTTTTGCACTGCTTGGAAACATTTTTTGCTGATGAAAAAAACTATAATCTTGCCTACACAAATTATGGACATTTTTTTGAAGGAAAAACGAGAAAAATGCAAAAGTTGATATGAAAAATTGACGATGCAAAACTTAAATTTAATTTTGGAAAATGCTGTATAAAACTTGGAAAATTTGACATTGCTGAACAAAATTTAAAAGATAGTGAATATCTGAAAATTTCTGACAATGTAATTGAAGTTGCAAAACTTTACGAAGAAGCAGATCAGTTGAAATTGGCTATCCAATACTACAAATTAGCTTTACATTTGTAATTTAAATAAAAATAAATATTAAATTTTGGAGGAAAAATGGCAACTACAAAAACAAAAAATAGGTAATTTTGAGTTTGAAAAACTGCTTTATGAATGCTGCTGGAGTTTACTGTTATGACAAAAACGAATTGGAACAAGTCATAAATTCACAAGCTGGAACATTTGTTACCAAAACTGCGACATTACAGTCACGTCCTGAAATCCTGAACCTAGATACCACGACACAACTTTAGGAAGCATAAATTCAATGGGTCTCCCAAATTTAGGGATTTGATTACTATTTAGAATATTTATTAGAATTACAGAAAACACATCCTGATAGAACTTTCTTTTTCTCGCTTGTAGGAATGTCGACAGAAGACACTCACGCATTACTAAAAAGTTCAGGAAAGTGATTTTAAAGGAATAACAGAACTTAACCTTTCTTGTCCAAATGTGCCAGGAAAACCTCAAATTGCCTATGATTTGGAAACTACTGAAAAATTATTAACAGATATTTTTCATATTTCAAAAAACCACTTGGAGTAAAATTGCCTCCTTACTTTGATATTGTCCACTTCGATCAGGCAGCTGCAGTATTTAATAAATTTTCCACTAACATTTATAAACTGTATAAACAGTATTGAAATGGGCTTGTGATTGAAGATGAAAGCGTTGTAATAAAAGCCTAAAAATGGATTTTGGCGGAATTGGGGAGAATATATAAAACCAACTGCCCTTGCTAATGTTCACGCATTTTATAAAAAGATTAAATCCTTCTATCAAAAATTATTGGAACAGGGAGGAGTTCTTACAGGACAAGATGCTTTTTGAACATATTCTTTTGTGGAGCGAGCATGGTGCAAATTGGTACGACTTTACATAAGGAAGGTCCTAGCGCTTTTGAAAGAATAACTAACGAATTAAAGTCTATTATGGACAAAAAGGATACAAAACTATCGAAGATTTTCAGAGGAAAATTGAAAATATTTATAATTTTTCAACCCACTATTTTAATGGTGGGTTTAATAATAAAAATAAAAAGTAAAGTAAACAATGAAATAAGGTGATAAAATGGATAAAAATAAGTTTGCTTCAAAAACAATTGATGAAAGTAAAAGAATTGTCTTTTTGGAGGTGCAGGGAGTTTCTACAGAATCGGCATTCCTGATTTTAGAAGTGCAAATGGAGTCTACAATTTAAAAACTTGATAGAATTTTTCTCCGAAGAACTTGTTTCTCACACAATGTACGAAAAATATCCAGAAGAATTTTATGATTTTTATAAAAACATCTTGTTTATCCAAATGCAAAACCGAATTTTGCTCATAAATATTTGGCAAAGCTGGAACAAGATGGAAAATTGACGGCTGTTATCACTCAAAATATTGACTGCCTGCATGAAATGGCTGGAAGCAAAAACGTCTTGAAACTGCATGGAACTGTTGACAGCAATACTTGTGTTATTTGCGGTAAAAAATACAATATGGCAGAATTTTTAGAAATCTGTGAAACTGAAAACATCCTCATTGTTCAAAATGTGGCGGAATTATAAAACCGGATGTTACTTTGTATGAAGAAGTTCCTGATCCAGATACTTTTAGAAAAGCAATAAACGAAATATCCAAAGCTGATACACTAATTATAGGCGGAACTTCGCTTATCGTATATCCAGCCGCTTCCTTATACATTATTTTCAAGGAAAAAAATCTTGTGTTAATAAATAAATCCAAGACTGAGCAGGACAATTTTGCAAATTTAGTTATACACGAAAGCATAGGAGAAGTTTTTAAAAAATTAAAATAATTAGATTAAAAATAAAATAAAGAGGTGAAAATGGTAAAAGTATTATTTGTCTGTCTAGGAAATATGCCGTTCTCCAATGGCAGAAGCAGTATTTCGAGAAATGGTAAAAAGAAAGGCTATCTGACAAAATCATAATTGATTCAGCAGCCACAAGTTCCTGGGAACATGGAAATCCAGTTCACCACGGCACTAAAATTAGGCTTGCCAAAGAAGGAATCAGTGTTGAGGAATGTATTCCGAATTTTTAAATAATGATGATTTGGATGCCGATTATATTATTGGAATGGACGAAAGTAATATAGAAAAATATAAAACTTTTTACAAATGGAAAAATAAAGGTGAAATAAAAATGCTGTTAGAATACGCAGGGAGAAAATCGAAATTAAAAGATCCGTGGTTTACTGGCGATTTTGATACAACTTATGATGATGTTGTGAAAAGGTTGTAATGCATTACTAGAGTTTATTATGATTTGAATATTTAAATTTATAAATAAAACTTTTGAGAATTTAATTTTCTTGAAAGTTTTTAGTTTATCAATATATTTTACAATTTATGTTCTATAAAAATTTAAATTTATACTAAACCCAATTTAAATAACGAATTTTATTACAAACCTTTCTAATTAAAGTATATTAAACTAATATTTTCAGATAATTAAAATATAATTTTTCATTTTTATAAATTAATCAGGATAAACCTTTACTGCATGATAAGAATGTAATTCTTCAAAAATAAAAAGAAGAAACATAATAAAAAAGAGAGAATCATAACTAACCATCTCTCTTCCCAAATTTTTACATTACTATTTAATTTCCCAAGAATCTTCAATTCTATTCTCATTTTTATGTATCTTTCAATAATTCCCAATTACTTTTTCACTTATATTTTACTCCTAATCTATCTTAAATACAAGTTTTCAAAATAATAAAAATTATTTTAACAATATAAAAAGTACACCTTCAATGCTCTTTTAAAACACTTCCAGTGTACTTACCCTTTATTCTACAATAAATAACCATTCAGAAGACAATTCGTGTTCTCCATTGATTACTTTTTCATATTCTGATTTTAACAATTTATGAAATTTACCTGCTTGTGGTTTTGCATTAAAGTCTAACTGCCCAATAGGACGTTTGTCCAATGATTCTGCATAAGTAATTTTCATTGCTGTTCCTGTTACTAACAGCTCATCTGCTGTGAATACCATTGATCTATCAATTTTTCCACGATTTATTTTATATCCCATTGTGTTCTAATAATTCCAATGCTGATCTTACTGTAATTCCTTCAAGAGCTGCGTTTCCAGTATCAGGGATTATTATTTGTCCTCTGTAAACCAGTATTATATTTGCAACTGACACTTCTACCACATTTCCAGCATCATCAAACATTAATGCATCGTCGTAACCATTTCTTTGTGCATCACTTGTTGCAAGGAACGAGTTAATATATGAACCTCCCGCTTTTGCCTTTGTAGGAATTGCCGAATCATTGTATTTTCTATAAGTTGAACTCATTAAGTTTAGTCCGCCTTCTGTACTTACATAATCTGCAAGCGGCAGCATGTAAATTGCCAAATCAAAGTCTAATCCTGCTTTTTTAGGCGATAATCTAGGCTCCTTGCAAAATACGAATGGACGCATGTAAAAGTCTTCTTTTACATCATTTTTCTTAACTAATTCTGTAACAATATCTTTAAATTCATCCCAAGTTATAAAATATTCAAATCCTAACATTTTTTTGACGCATTCATTAATCTAATATAGTGATCTTTCAGTCTAAAAATCGCTACTTTCCCATTTCTATAATATCCTCTGATACCACCAAAACAAGTTGTCCCATATTGTAAACTATGTGTAGTGATACTAACTGTCGCTTTTTCAAATTCCACTATTTCTTTATCGAAATATGCAAATTTCATAAATTCTGCCTTTGCCATCTAATTTTACCTCCATATTTTCAGTATTCTATTTTTTACTTTTATATTTTTAACACTTTTTTTAATTATGTAAAATTTATTTTTTTACTCAATCATATATATTATATATGTTTAAATGTTAAAATTATAACTCTTTCTTAATTTTATCATATTTTGAAATTGTAAAATTAGACTCCATAAACTTTCATAAGCTCATCAAGTTCTTTTTCTCTTCCATTTCCTGAACTTTTTACAGATAATGCAATTGATTTTCTTTTTTCATTAATATCCGTAATTACAGCCTCAACTTTATCTCCAACTGAGAATTTTTCAGAAATATCCTTCAAAAATTCCTCTGTTAACTCACGTTTTGGTATAATTCCGTTAAATCTGTCTGTTAATTTAACAAGTACAAAGTTTTCCTGAATTTCGACAATCTCAGTATTTACAATATTTCCTTTTCTTATATTGTTCAATTGCTTCCTTCCAAGGTGATTTTTCTAATTGCTTGATACTTCGAGAAAAGTTTTTTTATCAAGTTTATCAACTACAATTACTTTAAATTCGACTTCATCGCCAACTTTGTATTCTTTTATGTTCTTTTTATCCCATGAAAATTCGTTTTTATGAATAAAAACTTCTATTCCTTTTTCTAATTCCACAAAAATTCCATAATCCTGAACATTCATGACCTTTCCTTTAAATGTATTATCAAAGTCATAAGTTTCTCAAGAACTTCCCATCTGTCATCAAAGCAATGCTTTAGCACTTAAAGTAATTCTATTTTTCATCATTAAAGTCAACTATTTTAAATTTGATTACGTCTCCTGCTTTATATTTTTGAAGTTAAATTTGCTTCTCTCTTGTATGACAAGTCAGACACATGTAAAAAGTCCGTCAATATCTTTTTCCAGTGAAATTAATAATCCAAAGTCAAATACTTCTGTTACTGGTTTTTCAATAATATCTCCAATATGGTATTTTTCCTTGACTGTGTCCCAAGGATTTTTCTGACAATTGTTTTTACACTTAACTTAACGTTTTTCTTTTTCATCTTCAATTTGAATAATTTTTGCAGAAAAATTTGTCCTTCCTTGTAGTTTTTAAGCTCTTTAGCACCATTATGCCAAGCCAGCTCTGAAAACATGTACAAATCCAGATTACCGTCAACAGTCACAACTATTCCAAAAATCAAGTACATCCTTCACGACTGCTTCGACTACATCTCCTACATTATGGCTTGCTGCAAATGCAACCCAGGATCTTCTGATAATTGTTTTATACTTAATTTTAATCTATTTTTCTCAGCATCCTTTTTCAATAATTTTAGCACTTATTTCATCACCAATTTTATATTTTTCAGTCAAATTATCCACTTGATCCCAAGAAATTTCAGATATATGAATAAATCCACTAGTTGCTCCCAAGTCCAAAGATAATTCCAAAAGTCAAATATTTCTTTTAATTTTACCAGTAACAACATCTCCAATATTTTACATTTTCTAAAATATTTTTCTTCTTCAATTTTTATTAAATCACTTCTTGAAATAGTTATGTTGCTCTTTATTTTTCCTTTATTAAAAATTTAAATTTTTTTGTCCTGTATAATCTTTTGTTTTTGTCAAATCTGGCAAGTGAAAATGGTAGAAATGCTTCATTTTTCCCAATTCTTACAGTGTATCCACCTTTAATTTTTCTTAATAATTTCTCCTGTTACAATGTCATCTCACATTAAATGATGCTAGTTCTTTTGCCTTATCCAATACAAAATTTTGAAACAATGATGTTCTCATCATCTTCTCTTAAAACTTTTTACTCAATTTTATCTCCTATTTCAAAAGTCTTTAACCTCGCTTGCATAAATTCTTCCTTCTTTCTTTGCATTCATATCAAGAAAACCATAATCCAGTTCTTTTTCTAGTAATCACTCCTTCTACTATATCTCCAGATTTTTCTTCCGTAAATAATCTTCCAATAATACTCAAATTCTTTTCGTTCATTTTGCACTCTAGAACTGCTATTAAAAGCCAGTTCTTCTCCCTTCTTTTTATTTATATAAAATTATTCTTCAAAAATTTATCAACTTCAATTATTTTTCTTAATTCTTCTAATAATTTCTTTTCATTTTCATATTTTCTTCATTTTTGAAATTGCTCTAAGCTTTTAATTTTTCTCCTTAGCTGCTCCAAGCATCATTACTCCAAATACATTCTTTGCATTTTACAATTTCATTTTTCTCCAACTTTTTCTATTTCCAAAGTCAAATTATATTTCTTTGCGATATTGACAATTTGTCCAGATGGTCTTGCATGAAGCCTGCTCATTTTTATTTCCACAATAATTTCTGTCATAATTTGCCTTTCCTGTCTTTTACCTACTCCCAAATCTATGTGAAGCAATACACTGTAGAATTAAATAAATCAATTATAATTATTTATTTTAGTTTTTATACAATTATACTATACTTTTAATTGTAAATCTATGTAAATAATATCATTTATTCAGTTAAAAATCAATGTCTATCTTCTTATTTTTATAAATTTTTAATAAATTACACCACAGTAATTATATTTATGTTATTCTCATTTTAAATAACGAAATTATTACAAATTTTTCTAATAAAAAGGTATAAACTAATATTTTCAAATAATTAAAATACAATTTTCCTTTTTCAAATAAAGTTTAGTATAAATAATTCGTATAGCATTTTTATATACTGGAAAAACTGAGACATAGGGAGTTTTTATTAATGCAAAAATGCTGTAGACTAGCCATAGTTGTTGCGTAATACTAGCACAATTTTAATTCTTTAGGGATTGTAATATATACTCAAACCTATTTAAAATTAAACTACTAAAAATTATATTGATTTAGGGTTTGAGTAAAATAGTCATATAGTTTTAAAAGCAGTTTTACTATACCAATAAATAACTTTCTTAAAATAAACAAAAAGAGCCATATAAATGACTCTCCAAATTTATTTTAAAAATTTTAGAATTCAATTATTGATTAATGAATCTTACATTACTAAAGTCAACGTTTTGGAAGAATAATTCAACTCTTCTGTTGTTGTATCTTCCTTCAACTGTGTCATTAGTATCAGCTGGGTTGCTTTCTCCTTGTCCAGTAATTGATCCATAAGAGATTGAGTTTTTCAATCCATAATCTTTCAATAATCTAGCAACGTTTTGTGCTCTTGCTACTGATAATTTTTGGTTATAAGCAGCTGATCCAGTTGAATCTGTATGTCCAACGAAATCAATTGAACCACCTTCAGCAAATTGGTTAATTACTCCAGCGATAGCTTTCAAGTCTGAAGCTTCATTTTTCGTTAGGGTACTCTTCCATCTACTTTAAATCCTCTGATTACACATTTTTTCTCATTTGCTGAACAGCTAAATGGTAATGTAGCAGTTGTTGGTTGATTAATATCTTTTGTTTGTGGTTCTGTAGGTACTGGAGTTGGTACAGGTACTTGCACAGTTTGAGTTATGATTTTAGGTGCTCTGTCATTTTTCAATTGTCCAAATCTATATCCTACTCTAACTCCTACTGAATCCATATGATCTCTGTCTCTTTGACCTGTAGCAGTATCTTTATATTTAAATCTGATCTTTCATAAATAGCCTCTAATGAAACTGGTCCAAATTCAGTACCTATCCTGCTGCTGCATATAATCCTCCGGATAATTTTCCATCATTTGTTTCTAACTCTTTAGAGTCTTTAGCGAAATTATACCCTGCTCTTCCCTAATACATATAAAGCGTCATTTCACTGTTAGTAGTAATTAAAGTTAAATTTACCTAAAGCATAAACTGGTACACTTCTACCAATTCTTTCATGCGGTGTGATTTAGTTTTCAATTTACCTGAATTAGATGAGAATTTATATTCTGATCCTAACTCCCCATTCAAATTCACCTTGGTTGTCAACAATATATTCTAAAACCAGTGTTGGTCCATTTTTAATCTAGCATCTTCTCCTGCAAAGGTTAGTTCTGTTTTTGTATTTTCTGTAGAAATCATATCCACCTTTAAATTTGGAATTCAGATGCTACAGCATTTAAAAGCTAATAAAGCTGTTCCTAAAATTACTAATTTTTCATTTCAATTCCTCCTGAATTTCATTTTGTTTTTTCTAACTTTTAAGTTGTTACTATTTTCTTCTAATCCTCTATTAAGATTATACAACATTTTAGAAGAAAAATGCAACACTTTTAACATACAATTATATTCTTTAGCTAAAACTTTTTGTTTTACAATTTATAATATCATTTTTTTATAAAAAGTCAACAAAAAATTAAACAATACACTATTTTAACCTTTATTTTAGTATATTCATCTATTAAAACATCCTAATTTTTATTGACTTATAAGTCATTAAATTTTTTTGTTTTGATATTTTATAATTATAATCACTGGTTATTTTTAACATTATCAAAAATTTTCTATATATTTATTAATTTTATCAATAGAAGTTTCTAATTTTTCAATAATGCGATACGATTTTTTTCAATTTTTCGTTATCAGTATTAATAATTACATTGTCAAAAAATTGATTAATCGTAGATGCATTATTTAGTAATGTTTCAATATAATTTGAAAAATTCTGTATTTTCAATACTTTCCAATTGATTTGCTAAATTATACAATGTCTTTTCTTCTTCCAATTCAAATAAAGTACTGTCAATATTTAGATTTTCATTTTTCATCTTTCACAATATTTTTTTACACGTTTTCAAAAGATTTATCAAAATTTCAAAATTTTTCAGTTTGTGATAATTTCAGAAGTTCAGATAATTTTTATCAAGTTCCACAACATTGCTTTCAAGATTTATCTCATAATTTATAAGATCTTTTTATATTTTTCAGAAAGTACGTTAATTATTCTTTTGTTTAAAGAACTCTGTCACATCCTTCACAACATCTTTTTCCAGTACTTTTTATCAGCCGAAAAAAATTTCATAAGCCTTTTCAATTAATTTTTGTAGTCAAAGGATAATTTTGAATTTAATGTGACTTGGATAATTCCTTGTGTAGCACGTCTTAATGCGTAAGGGATCTTTCGAACTTGTTGGTTTTAGTCCAACTGCAAAAACATCCAATTATTGTATCCATCTTGTCAGCTATTCCAGCGATAGCACCTTCCACAGTTGTTGGAAGTTCATCTCCTGATAACGTGGCAAGTAATGCTCAAAAATCCCAAGTGCTACATCTTTATCTTCTCCCTGCTTTTCAGCGTAAACCGAACCCATAAACCCTTGTAATTTTGTAAATTCCTTTTCTCCAATTACATTTGAAACAAGATCGGCTTTTGCTAAATCCACTGTTCTTATAATATTTTTCCTTCTTGTCATTCAAGTTCAATTCTGAAATCAGATATTCAGCAATTTTCTCACTTCTTTAACTTTTTCAAAAATTGTTCCCATATCCTTTTGGAAAGTAACTTCCTTCAGTTTTTCCACATTATCTGCAAATTTATTTTTCAAATCCTCATCAAAGAAGAATTTTGCATCAGCAAAGCCTTGGCTCTACAACCTTTTCATTCCCTTTTTTGACAGTTTCCGAATATTCAGGTGCATTTCTTATAACAATAAATTTATTCGATAATTTTCCGTCTTTATCTTTTTACTGGAAAATATCTTTGATGAGTTTCCAATGTAATCGTGATAATATCTTCAGGAAGCTGCTAAATAATCCTTGCTAAATTCACCTTTTTATTGCATATGGATATTCTACTACATTAACTACTTCATCCAATAAATATTTATTGATTATCGCTGTATCGCCATCATTTTTCACCATTTTCCCTTTTATGCTTTTCAAAATTTCTTCTCTTCTTTTTCACCATCTACGATAACAAAAGTTTTCAAGCAATATTTTTTTCATAGTCAATCGGATTATTAATCTCAATGTCCTGAGAAGCAAAAATATCTCATTCCACGAGTTTTATTACCGCCTTTTAGACCCTTCAAACTCAAAAGGTAAAAATTTCTCCATTATCAAACAAAGTTACAAACCATTTAATCGGTCTTACAAATCTAAATGTTCTGTCCGCCCATTTCATTGACTTTTCAAACTCTATTTTCTTTATTGCATTTTTCAATATTTCAGGTAAAATCTCCTTAGTATTTTTCCTGCAATAAATTTTTCAATCGAAATATATTTTCCTTTTTCATTTTCAATAATCTTTATATCATCAATCGTAGCACCTTGCGACTTCACAAACCCTTCTCCAGCTTTCGTAAGCTGCCCATCCTTATAAGCAATCTCAACCGAAGGCCCTACGCTTTTTCTTATCCAAGTCATCCTGTTTTTCAGCCAAATCCTTTATAATCGCAGTAACCCTTCTAGGTGTACTAAACGACTCAATCTCTGAAAACTTTATTCTTTCAGCCTTTAATTCATTTTCTATTATTTTCAGATCTTTCCGCCTGATCCACATATCGTGCAGGCAATTCTTCCAATCCTATTTCAAAAAGAAAATTCATAATTAATTCTCTCCTTTACAAATTTACATTTTTTCTTTTAACGATTTTTTTCTCTAAATAATATCTAGAATATTACATTTTTAAGAAATTCTTCTTTAGTAATTAAATATTTGTTTTACTGAAAAATATTCCCATTTATTTTTATTCAATAATGGGAATCCCAATCTTTCCCTTTGCCTCCACAAATTTTTCAGCACATTTCTTAGCCAAATCCTGATTCTTAAAATGTAGGACATTCTTTTCTGTTGTACTGATTGCTCCTCTTGCGTCAAGGTTATTGAATGTGTGAGAACATTTTAGGACATATTCGTAGGCTGGGAATACTAAGTCATTGTTTAGGCAGTTTTGAGCTTCCTTTTCATACATATCAAAAAGTTGGAAGTGCATTGGAACGTCTGCCACTTCAAAGCTGTATTTTGATAATTCGTATTCAAACTGGAATCTTCTTTCTCCGTATTTTACGCCTTTTGTCCATTCTAAATCTTTTTACATCGTCCTTATTTTGTAAATAAAGTGCGATTCTTTCAAGTCCGTAAGTTATTTCAGATGGAACAATATCAACTTCCAGTCCTCCAACTTGCTGGAAGTACGTAAACTGTGTGATTTCCATTCCATCCAGCCAAACTTCCCATCCTAATCCCCATGCTCCAAGTGTAGGACTTTCCCAGTTGTCTTCCACAAATCTTATGTCGTGTTCCTTAGGATTAATTCCTAATGCCACTAAACTTTCTAAGTAAAGTTCCTGAATATTTTCTGGTGATGGTTTCATAATTACCTGAAACTGATGATGTTGATACACTCTGTTAGGATTTTCACCGTATCTTCCATCTTTGGGACGACGTGATGGCTCAACATAGGCAACATTCCAAGGCTCAGGACCCTAACGACATTAAAAAGTATCTGATTAAACGTTCCCGCACCTGTTTCAATATCGTACGGATTTGATATTATACACCCTTTATCTCCCGAACTTTTGAAGAGTTAATATAATTTCCTGAAAAGTCATTTTTCTCTATCCTTTCTTTTTATTTCTTCTTTTTCTTCTTTTACTAACTAAATATATTATTTAATTCTTGTCCTTATTTTTGATTTTATAAAATAAATTTTTATTATACAGATGTTTTTATAATTTTTATATTTTTTATTTTTAACGCAAAGGGAACAATCGCCATCCCTTTGCAATCCCGGCTAGTCTACATGTAACAAAACGAAACTCGCTATCGCTCAAACAATCGTTTTTATTCCAAAAATCACGACAATTTTAGTTTAATTATACTAGTTATTTTATTAAAAATTATCAAGCAAAAATTTCGTTATAAGAAAAACAGCTAACTTACAAATGTGTTTCATAACTTTTATATCAAATATCGGTTATTTAAATTATTTATATTCAAAAGCGTGTTCTATTTTTCTTTTTATTAAGAAAGTTTGGATTAAAGCTGAAGTTGTATGGAAAATGGCGATTGATTTCCCTTGCTTTAAAATAAAAATACAAAAATACAGGAATAACATTTATTAACAAAAATTCATTTTATAAAATTACTTTTTTATTTTTAAAAATATTTTCTTGCTAAATAATCAATTATAATAATATAAATTCCAATGTGTACATACATATCTGCTACATTGAATACGAAAAGCCCATATTCCTCGAAAATCTATCATGTCAATTACATATCCACGAAGAATTCTGTCAATCATATTTCCCATAGCTCCAGCGGCAATTACTGCTACTCTATTTTTGTCCATTTGCTGTAGTTCTTAAAGTTTTTGTACTCTACAGCGATTACATATATAATTAGAACTGCACTTGCTATTGTAAATAAATTGATTTTTCCTTGCAATAGACCAAAAAAACTCCGCCATGATTTTTCAACATAAGTCAAGTGAAAAATTTATCTATTATTGGTACAGAAAAACCTTGCACTCCACCTGATCACATTGAATATCAGCTGCTTTGTAATCTGATCCCAATGCAGCTAAAACCAAAAATAATAATTATATAAGGCATTCTTTTCTCCTCACATTTTTATTAACACATATTTGTAAAAACGAACTCAAATAAGTTATTTTTTTATTTAGCTGTATTTAGTCCTATTTTACAAAAATAAATTTTATGTTACATTTTTCCAAAAACGCTTGCACATCTTGGACATACATCCGGATGATCGTGGTTGTGTCCAACTTCATCATCGTATTTCCAGCATCTTTCACATTTTTCTCCGGACGCTTTTTCCACAGCGATGTTTATTCCTTCGATTTTCGCTTTCTGCTAAATTATCATTTACAAATTTAACTTGAGACGATAAACAAGTCAGAAACTTCATTTTCTGTATAATCCTTTATAAATGAATATTCATCATTGGCAATATTTAAAAGAACTCTTGCATCAAGAGAATGTCCTATTAATCCATTTGTCTTTCTGCTTCCAGCTTTTTGTTCACTTCTCTTCTTAGACGTGCAATTTTATCCCATTTTTGTGCTAATTCTTCATTCAAGTATTCAGGTCTTGCTTTCAATCCATTTTGATAAATGTACACTTTCTTCTTCTTTTAACGTTTCAGTATTCTTTCCCAAATTTCATCAGCTGTAAATGACAATACTGAGAAATCATTCTTACTAGCACTTTAGAACTTCTGTCAATACAGTCTGTGTGCTTCTTCTTTCAATTGAAGTTGTTCCTTCGCAGTAAAGTCTGTCTTTTACATGTCCGGATAGAATGAAGACATTTCCATTGAGCAGAAATATGTAATTTCCTGGAATAGACTGTAAAATTCGTATTTATCATAAAAATTCTGTTGTTTTAGCTTTCAATTCTTCCAGTTTGTGCATTGCCCACTTGTCAATTTCAAACATATCATTGTAGTCAACTTTATCATTTGCATAATCAAAAATCATTTAGTTACCCATCAAAAATCAGCTGTATTTCTGATTCTTCTATATGCGTCAGACATTTTTGCTGCAAGATATTTTTCCGAAATTCTTACATCTTCTCTATAATCTACTGAAGATACCCACAATCTCAAAATATCTGCTCCATATTTTTCTGTAATATCTTTTGGAAGTATTGTGTTTTCCAAGTGATTTAGACATTTTTCTTCCTTGACCGTCCATTGTGAATCCGTGAGTCAGGATTCTCTTGTAAGTGCATCTTTTGTACTTACGATTGATGTCAATAACGAAGATTGAACCAACCTCTATGCTGGTCACTTCCTTCAAGGTACAAGTCTGCTGGTCTTGGCAAGTTTCTTGGCACTAGCACCTTCTATGCGAAACTCCTGAGTCAAACCGGACGTCCATTATACTTCTTTCTTTTCTAATATCGACATCTTTCAGTTATATTTTTCCAAAAGTTCATTCCCAATAATTTCTTTAGCTTCATATTTCCACCAAATGTCAGTTCCTTCTTTTTTTACCATTTCAATTACTCTGTCCATAATTTCTGGCTCATAAATAACTTCATCAGTCGCTCTGTTGTAAAACAATGGTATTGGTACTCCCATACTCTTTGTCTTGAAATAGTCCAGTCCGGACGAGTTTCTAACATTGAACCAATTCTATTTTTACCCCAAGATGGTACAAATTCCACATCATCTAGTGCTTTTATAGCATTTTCCCTAATATCGCTTTCATCAACACTAATGAACCATTGCTCAGTCGCTCTGAAAATTACAGGTTTTTACTTTCCAGTCATGCGGATACGAGTGAACAAACTTGCTGTGATGCAATAAATGTCCGCTTTTCTGTCAAATCCTGCACAATTACATTGCTTGCTTTTTGCATAAAAACATTCCTTCGTATTTTCCAGCTTCTTTTGTCATATGCCTCTGTCATCAACTGGCGACAATACTCCAAGTTCATATTTTCGTGAATAATTATAATCGTCCGCTCCCGTGCCCGGGTGCCGAATGTACTGCTCCAGTCCCTGCATCAGCTGTAACATAATCTCCAAGCATTACCAGCCCTTCTCTATCCAAGAACGGATGTCTATAATGAGTTTTCTCAAGTTCAGTACCTTTAAATTCCTTCAATAATTCATAAGAAATTCCAAGTGTATTAAATACAGTTTCAGCCAATTCTTTTTGCAACTACAAGATTACCTTTTTCTGTTTTGTATAATCCATAGTCAAATTCAGGATGTAAAAATACTCCCAAGTTTGCAGGCAATGTCCAAGGTGTTGTTGTCCGAGATAAGAATACTTCGTCTTCCACATCTAATTTATCTAATAAGTCCTGTGTCCCTTCAAATTTCACATAAATTGAATGAGACTCTACATCTTATACTCAATTTCGCTTCAGCCAAAGCTGTTTCAGTAGTAGGAGACCAGTAAACTGGTTTTAGCCCTTTATAAACATAACCGTTTTCGTAAATTTCTTAAATACTTTTTAACTGTTCCGCTTCACACTCAGGCATTAAAGTGATATAAGGATTATCCCAGTTTCCTAAAAATTCCAAGCCTTTTGAATCCTTCTTTTGTTTTCTACCCATTTCAAAGCATATTTTTACATTCTTGCCTAATTTGCAATGGAGTCATATTTTTGCTTTTTCTCCAAGTTCTTCCATTATTTTCCATCTCGATAGGAAGACCTATGTATCCCATCCTGGAATATATGGTGCATTATAACCTCTTAATCTTTTATATTTTAAGATAATATCCTTTAATATTTTATTTAATGCATGCCCAATGTGAATATCTCCATTTGCATATGGAGGCCCATCATGTAACACAAAAATGGTGCCCTTCGTTTAATGATTTTTTTCATAAATTTTCAGCTTTTTCCAGTCCCTTAATGTTAAAGGTTCTTTTGTGCCAAATTAGCTTTCATTTTAAAGCTCGTCTTTGGTAAATTTAGCGTTTTTGCATAATCTACCTTTGTCTTCCACATTATTATTTTCCGACATTTTTCCTCCTATATTTTTCTTTTTAAATTATTCTCTTTATTTATATTTTTATTATATCATAATTTTATACATTTTAAAATAACTCGCTTTATATATTATTTTTCTCTTAGTTATTATCCTAAATATACAAATAAGAGATACCAAATTTTTAGTATTCTCCTTTTTCTTTAATTATTATATCTAAATTTTTAAATTTTATTCAAATTTTTGATTACTAATGTATCATTCCTGCTCCAACAAATGTCAAAACACCTAAAACAAGTCCATACAGTACAGAATATTTAATAGTTTTTCCTAAAAGTTCTCCGTCTTTTCCATTTAATGCTGCAGAAACTGATGTTACAATTGCGATATTTTGTGGTGAAATCATTTTACCACCTGTAGCTCCAGCGGTATTAGCCGCAATTAACAATGATTGCAATGCCGGATTTTGTGATAATCCTTTCGCTACTCCTACTTGAATTCCACCAAATAACAAGTTAGATGATAAATCACTTCCTGTAACAAACGTTCCAATTGTACCTAAGAATGGTGCAATGAATGGGAATCCTGATCCAGTCAATGTTTTAAGACCATCTGCAGTAGCTTGCTGTCATTCCACTGTGCTTCATAACTACTGAAAGTGCTACAATCCCCTATGATTACCAACATTTTATCTAATTTGATAAATTGTATGACCTAGTACTTCAACCATGTCTTTTACTTTTACTTTTTGAATAAATCCTGCGATAACTGTTGCTATAAATAAAGGGTGCAGCTGGTGCCAAAATCCATTTAAACGCAACTCCAGCTTCTTTTGCACTTTTTGCATCTCTAAACCAAGTTGCCCAATGCCCAAATGAAAAATCAATCGTTGAAATTGTATGCTCGTGTAAAGGCTCATTTATAACTTTAACAACTGGACTTGTCCCTACAATTAAAACTACCATTAAGATATATGGAAGCCAAGCTAAAATTGCATCTTTAGTAGAAACTGCCACAGTTTCAAATCCTTCTTCCTGCCTTAACAAACATTTTTTTGTTGCGACAATCATTAAAATCATTGCTATTAAACTTGAAATAATTGTAGGAAGTTCAGCTCCAGTCGTCATAGCTATTAATGGCTGCACCATATCCAATAATTGATGCGATAACTACTGGTAAAATCCCTTTTCCGAAAAGCTGGATTTTTCCGCCATCTATTTCTTTATTTGCAAAAACTACTAAAATAAAAGGAATAACACAAGTTAATAGTAACAATAGCAATGATGTAAATAATGCTGTCTGTTGAGCATTTAATCAAAGTTTGAAATCATTGTTGTAACTGGAGTCCCACTGTTCCAAATGCTGTTGGTGTCGAATTTGCAAGTAAACAAATCATCGCCGCTGTCATAGGAGAAAATCCTAAAGAAATCATAATTGCCGCTGGAATTGCAACCGCTGTCCCATATCCTGCAATACCTTCTATAAATCCACCAAATCTCAGGCAAGTATTAAAAGCTTGTGCACGTCTATCTGATGTAATGTTTCCTAACATCGTTTTTGATAATTTCAATTTTACCATTTTTTTACTGATAAGTCATAAGCAAAAATAGCTGCTATTATTACAAATCCAATTGGCATCCAAGCCACTGCAAACCCTTCAAAAAGTGAAGCAATAATCCCTGAACTGGAATTCGCCAACTTGACATGACAAAGTTCAAAAATAATCGCTACAATCAAGCTCGCATAAGTACTAAACAACGCAGATTAAAACTGCTAACAAAAATTAAAAATAAAATTATTGGTATTAAACCTACTAAAAATTCCATTCTTTCTAAACCTTCTTTCTATAGATTTTGTTAAAAATAATTAACATTTTATAATATATCTTATCAAATTTTTAAAAAGTACAAATCTAAATTAAATTTTTAGCCTATTCCAAAACTAAACAAATAAAATTAAACAATTCTAACTTTGAACAAATTAAATCTAATTTTTCAAACTCTTATTTAAAAGCCCCTTTCTTGTAAGTCCAACTCTTCCTCTTTCTTTATCCAGCGACAATATTTTTAACTTTTATAATTTGTCCCACAGAAAGTTCCTTTGTAGCGTCTGAAACAAATTTTTCCGCTATCTCAGAAATATGTATCAACGCATCATTTTTAACCCTATATCAACAAATGCCCCAAATTTTGCTACATTTCTAACAGTTCCTTCCAGAACCATCCCTTCTGTCAAATCATCCATATTCAAAAATATCTGAACGTAAAAGCGGTTTTTCAAATTCATCACGGGGATCACGTCTGTCCTTTAATAGTGCCTCGTATACATCCTTTGCCGTTTCTCTTCCAAAATCATTTTCCTTAATAATTTTTTCCAAATCTATTTTCTGCAATTTTTGTCTTACAACATCCAAATCTTCTTTTAAGTCTTCAACTTTACATCCAGCATCCTTCAAGATAATTTCTGCAATGTGATATGATTCTGGATGGATAATCGTGTTATCAAGCGGATTTTTACTATCAGGTACAACAACAAATCCTGCCATCTGCTCAAATGCCTTATCTCCAAGCCCTTTTACTTTTTTAAGCTGTTTTCTGTCTTTGAAATCACCATTTTCGTGTCTATAATCCACAAGATTTTTGGCTACATTCTTCTTGATTCCAGAAACAAAACTTAATAATGCCCACGAAGCTGTATTAATATTTACTCCTACGTTATTTACCACATGCTCAATTGTTTGTTCCAAAGTTTCATTTAGCTTTTTCTGATTTACATCATGCTGATACATTCCCACTCCAATTGATTTTGGATCAATTTTTACAAGTTCTGCCATCGGATCCTGAATCCTTCTCGCAATAGAAATCGCACCTCTTGCTGTAACATCCAAATCAGGAAACTCCTCAATAGCAATTTTGGAAGCAGAATAAATTGAAAGCCCCAGCCTCATTTGCAATCAGATACGAAACTTTTTTCTTAGAATCCTTTATTACATCGGCAACAAAAGCCTCCGTTTCCCTCGAAGCTGTCCCATTTCCAATTGCAATAATATCCACGTCATATTTTGCTATATAATCCAATATTTTTTTCTTTGCAGCAGCAAGCTGTCTTTCGTTATGTACTCCATCTACAAGAAAAAGTACATCATTTGTTTCATAAAATCCATCTTTTATTAATAATTACCATCTTGCAGCCTGTTCTATATCCTGGATCCAATCCCATAAGCGTTTTTTGGATAAAGGTGGTTGCACAGCAGTTTTTCCAGATTTTCAGAAAAATATTGATTGCTTCCTCTTCCGCTTTTTCTGTATAGATATTTCTCACTTCATTTTTATAGACGGATAAGCCAGTCTGTCCAGCGAATCTTTTATAATTTCCTTAAAAAAATTCAGTTAAATTTTTATTTTCAAAAAGTATTCAGAATAAAGTTTGTTATAACTTCTTCTGTTTTTCATCAATATCAATGTCAACTTTCAATATTTTTTTCCTTTTTCTCCACGATTTAACGCAAAGAATCTTATTTGAAGCACTTCTACCAATCTGCTCGAATATTCATAATAATCCTGATAAACACCTTTTTCATCATTTTTCTTTTATTTTTCTCAATAACTTTAGAAGTCAAAATCCCAAATTTTTGCAATTCTATCCCTTAAAAATTTCTCTGATTTTAATATTTTCCGAAATATTCTGAGCAATTATCAAATGTACTCCTTCAATTGCAGCCTTAACATCCGCCACTTCTTCCGTAACATATTTTTCAGCTTCTTTTTCCAGCTGCTCCATCGTAGTTCCTTTTGCCAATGCAAATTCTGAAAGAGGCTCCAATCCCTGCTCTTTTGCAATATCCGCCTTTGTTTTTTTCTTTTTCTTATAAGGCAGGTACAGATCTTCAACTTCCTGCAATTTCATCGCATTTACAATACTTTTATGCAATTCCTCAGTTAGTTTTCCTTGCTCCTCAATCAGCCTTATAACTTCCTCTTTTCTCTTTTCTAAATTTCTATAATACGTAATTTTTCAATTACATCCCGAATCTGCTCCTCATCCAAATTTCCTGTAACTTCCTTCCGATACCTAGCAATAAACGGTACAGTCGTCCCCTTCATCAAAAAGTTTTATCGTATTTTCCACTTGTGGCACTTTAAAGTTCAGTTCCTTTGCCACACTAGCTACAATATCCAATGTCTTTCCTCCATTTACAGTTTGATTTTTATTTGAATTTATCAAAAATCTATTTTAGCATAATTTATAAAAATAACCAGTTGAATAATTTTATAAATTAGAAAGCAAGTTTATATTTTTGTATAAAACTTTCTTTTTCTCTATTAAAAAATATGTATTGAATCACGGTAAATTATATTATATAATTATTTTCATTAAAAACAGTATAAAAAATTGTTTTTTTCTGAAAAATAAATAAAAGGAGAATTTATAATGAATAAAAATTTAAAAAATTATGTCTGCTAATGGGAGATATTAGCAATGGGAGCAGCAGCTTATGCAAATGGAAGTGTATTGCTGAAAATAATACACAAAGCATTCAGCAAGACGAAGAATTTCCAGGTGGATTAGCAAAAGGAATAGATCAGAAATTTACAACAGATGGAAAATTACACGAAGAAAAATTTTTAAATAAAAACATTCGGTTATACAGATACATCAGACAGTTTCAAAAATTCAAAAAGATAGTAAAGGATACTGTAACACAGTACATCGATGATTCAGAAGAAAAAGATGGTTCTGGATCGATAAAAGAGGAAAAAGCTTAGGCTAAAATTAGTAAAAAATGTTTTTCTGACAGAAGTAAATGGTGATGGTTTACTTATGCTTATGACACAAAACAAAAAAGTAGTGCTTATAAATCCAGCTAACAACTATAGAATAATGTTCATTGTTGATTAAAAAATTATAATTTAAGAATAAGGAGAAAATTGATTTTAAAAGCAAATTTGTTTATAAAATTGATTTTCTCTTTTTAATAAACAATCTTATTTCTATACAGTATACTGTTAAAGATCAGTTTGACATTTAAAAAGAAATATAGTATAATATTTTTGTGTTTTAGAACAGAAAAATTAGTTTACTTTTAAAAATAATGGTTGAGGAAATATATAAAAATATTTATTCTTATAACAATATTGGCATTGGAATATTATCTTGCATAAAAAGTCCTCTAAAGAAATTGTGAGATTAAAATTAATAGACAATAGAAATTTAGCTTATGCTTATGATACAAAATTGAAAAAGTCGATTTATAAATCCATATAATAAATTCAAAATAATGCTTATAGCTAAATCTAAATTAGTTATTTCCCAATATATTTTTACTTAAAAATCTGATTTCTTAAAAATTTGACAAAAGAAAAGTAATGTTTTATAATGATTTGTTTAAAAATATTTTTGATAAATAAAAAAATTTTTAGGCAAAATTTAGTAAAAATAAAAAGGAGAAAGATTTATGAAAAAATTTTTATTTGTTTTTAGTAGTATTAATTTTTGGCTCGAATTATCATTGCCAAAGAGATGTTTAGTGGAAAAAAGTTCCTGAAGATATTGTGTTTTGTAGGTGATTCAATAATGAACAGCAGCAAGCAGTATATCGGTCCTAATTTTAAAATCCGTATTTTTGATACAAAATATCACGTCAATTTTCAACACTTCCAGGAATTGTTACAAAATTAGTTGAAAACAAATAAGTTAAAGACTGTATTAGTTGTCCATCTTGGAACAAATGGAAAATTTACAGACAAGGACTTTGATTATGTTATGAAAATGGCAAATGGAAAAAGACGTATTCTTTATGAATACTGCTCACAAAAGATCCTTGGGAACAGAAGTAAACAGAAAAACTTAAAGAAAAAGTAACCCAGTATCCAAACGCTTATTTAATAGACTGGTATTCTTATGCAAAAAGGTAAAAATCAGTATTTCCAAAAGATAGAACTCATCCGAATGACAAAGGTCAAAGATATTATGCAGACTTCTTGACTAACGAAATTAAAAACACTATCTTGGAGAAAATAATAAAAATAATACTCTAGAAAGATAATTCTTCAAGTACACAAAACACAAAACATACATACAATAAACAAAAACAATTGATTTAAAAATAATAATTTCATAAAACTACTTTAATTTCAAACTAAGAAAGTTAAGCTGTATCACAAAACATAGTATTCTATGTAATTTGAGCTGTTTGTTTTAAAGTAGTTTTTATTAAATTTTTATTTCAAATATACTCAAATTTTTTTCAAAAATCACACTAGCAAAATTAGATAATCTTTTAAATTTTTAAACAAAAATAAATCATACAGTTAAATTTTTATAAAAATATATTTTTGATAGAAAGGAATTTTTATTTTATGAAAGGAAAGAATACAGAGCCTTGACATATTAAGAACTATTGCACTTGTTCTTATATGTGTTTATCACTGTTTTCCCTATAAAGGAACTTATATCGGTGTTGCTATATTTTTGCATTAAGTGGTTACTTAGTTACAAGCGGACTTCTTTTCGAAAGATTTTTCAATCTTTACAGTAATTGACAAAAGATTAAGAAAAGTTTTATCCAAGTCTTCTGATTGTAATTTTAGCCTCAACTATTGCATTATATTTTGTAAACAATGGACTTGAAATGAAATATAAATATAGTGCTTTATTTTCAGTACTTGGACTAAATAATATTTATCAAATTTTTCAAAAATGTCGTATTTTTGATAATTTTGGGATTATTTTTGCCATTAACACTATCCGAGCATTGTCTTTTTGATACAGATGTATGTATTTTTCCCTATTTTAATACAAGGTCTAAAAACTTAAATTGAAAAATAATATAATTGGTATGATTTTTAGGACTAGGGAACAATTTCTGCTTTAATGATGGCTTATGTATTTTATATAACCTCAAAATCTCCGAAGGAGCTGATTTTTCAAGAATATATTATGGAACTGGTACAAGAGCTTTTGCTTTCTTTTATTCAGCAGGATAGCATGTTTTATACAAATAGAGATATAAAAAGATATTGAGAAAAATCATATTTATTTTTAGGTATTCTAGGATTAATTGTACTAGTTTTTCTTTTGCTTGGTATAGACTATAGAAGTGCTACAATTATTATGGATTAATGTTCTTATCAAGCATTTTAATTGGATTTACAACTGTTTTATTTTTCAAAGCCTGAATTGAAAAGTTCAATCTTTCAAAATATCTCAAAATATTTAATCCTATTATAAGATTAGGACAGCATCAATATCGATACTATTTATGGCAATACCCAGTTATGATATTTGCACGTGAATATTTTAAATGGACAAAACTTTCAAATACACAGCAATTTTTTTATGCAAATTATTGTTTTAGTAGCTATTTCGGAGCTAGGTTACCTTTTATTCGAGAAAAAAGTATAAAATATGTGTTATCCCTTTTAATTTCTATTTTTGCATTTAATATATCTCCAGTCTATGAAAACAAAGACTTGGAAGAAATGAAAGCAGCACAAGCAGCAGCTACTGTAGAAGAGCCTGAACTCCAATCTACAACGCCAGCACCAACGGAAAATACACAAAATGGCAATCTTACAATGGATGAACTTCTTAATGCTATAAATGCTCCATCAAAAAGGTATCGAAGAAGAATCAAAATACAAAATGAAATTTTGAAAAAGTATCCAAATGATGAGAGAGTATATTGTTTATCGAGATTCTGTACTAGATATGACAAAAATTGATTTAAGGAAAAATATCCAAATGCAATTATTGAAACAAAAGTTGGACGTCAATTTTATGAATTGCCAAATATGTAAAAACTATGCTCAAAATGGTAAATTAAGAAAAATAATTGTAATTGCACTTGGAACAAATGGTACAATTTACGAAAAGGATATGAAATCTGTTTTGGAAACATTGAAAGGGGCATGAACTTTACTTTATAAACACAGTTATGCCTGATCCATGGCAAGACAGCGTTAATGCGGGAAATTAAGAAGGCAAGCGCTGAAAATCCAAATATAGAGGTAATTGACTGGTATTCATACTCAAAAGGTAAACAGGAGTATTTCTACAGAGATGGAACACATCCAAAACCTCATGCTGCCAAAAGATATATTAATCTACTATATTCTGTTCTAAGTAAAGACGTTTTAAATTCAAGAATAGTAACAAAAAAGTCGGAGTAATCCGACTTTTTAACTTTGTCTAATATCTTTATTTTTCCCAAAAATTTTACTGCACTTTTCTAAATCAATGTGACAATAACCATTAGGATTTTTATCCAAGTAGTTTGATGATATTCTTCCGCTAAAATATAATGTTTTAATGGTCTCACTTCCACTTGGATTTCTCTTGAATATTTATTTTGTTCATTTTCTATCTTTTTGTGTATGTGATTCTTCCTTATCAACATAATAAATTCCAGTTCGATATTGTCGCCCTCATCAAGCCCTGTCTATTGATACTTGTTGAATCAATTATCGACAAAATAATAATCAAGAAGTTGATTTAGAAATTATATCTTCATCATATTTTATATACACTGCTTCAACTGATGCAGTCATTTTAAAATATCATAATTAGTGTCAAGTTTGTCCATTTGCGTAACCAACTGATGTTTCTATAACGCCTGGAGTATTTTAAAAACTTTCCACTCCCGAAACAGCTCCTGCCAAATAAATTTCTTTAAAATTTCCCATAAATCACCTCCTTTTATTTTCGCTCTTAAATTGAATTAGTAGTTAATTATTTAGTTCAATTTAAAAAGTTACCATATAATTTATTGTCATTATACGTTGATAAATAGAAATTATTAATAATATCTTTTAATTATATTATGTTGGTTTTTGTATAGCAACATTGAAATGTACTACTTTTCCTTTGAAATAGCCTCTTTTAACTGATTACGCCTTTTTCCCAAAACTGTCTTTGGACAAGCGGCATTCAGCCTCATAAATCCTTTCTAGCCCTTCTGATATACACGTCCTTCATTTAGTCCAAGTTTTTGCTTTTATAGCATAAATTTTTCCAGCTGTTCTTGATTAAATCCAAATTTTTCACATAATTTTTCGACAGTCTAGCCATACTAGATATGTTACTGCGGAATGTTTGGGAGTAATTTCTGAATATATTCCTTGAAAAACTATTTAAAAATAAAATATTGTTTTCAGATACTCTTTTAACTGCTTCAAAATATTTCTTCACCACCGTCAGAATATGCAGCAATTGTGACAACCAAATTAAAAGGATTGTTTCTATGAACTTCAGATCTTTCCGAATCTGTCAATTTTTGATTTACATCTAAATTATTGAAAATAATTGTTGCACTTTTGAAGTCCTGCAAGATTAAAAAGCTTTTTCCAGTAGAAGTGCATTATTGTATTTTTGTCTAATTTCTTCTGAAACGCTTGCCATCGGAATATGTTTATTGTCCCACAATGTCAAATCAGCATGATTTCATCAGAAATTACAGAACTTTATATTTTATGCATAAATTCCCAATTGCTTCCAGTTCATCATGAGTCCATACGTGCCCCAGCGGATTGTGAGGATTGCACAAATGAAAATAATTTGGGATTTTCTTTAATTTATTTTTCCAAATCTTCTAAATCAAGTGAATATTCTCCGTCAATAAACCTGTTTCAATGACAACTCTTGCATTGTCTTCATTACTATCATAAAATTCTGAATAAACAGGTGTCTGAATTAATATTTTATCACCTTTTTCAGAAAAATCTGAACCAATGCTCCAAGGCTTGGCACAATTTCAATACTAAACTACAGTTATTCTTTTTGGCTCCCATCCAAATCTTCTTTTCTGCCAGTTTATAAACGACTCAAAAATATTCATCTGGACGGTAAACATAACCAAAAATTCCATATGAACTTTTTTCAAGAGCATCAATTATAGGCTGCTGTCCTAAAATCCATATCCGCAATCCAAAGTGGAATTACATCATCCACTCCAAATTTTCTTAAAGTTCATTGTATTTCACAGAATGATTATTCTTTCTATCAATAATTTCATCAAAATTGTACTTCATAAAAATCACATCCTTTTTATTTATTTTTTTAATTATTTTTGTTGACAATCCTCAAATTAAATTATAAAATATATCTAAAAATACTATAAAGAGGTAAATTTAAATCACTAAAGAATATAATAAAAATTTTATAATACAGCAAAGTGCAAAGCTTTTTATTATAAAGGCTATAAAAACACCGAATTAATGGATATTTTTAAGGCTTGTGAAATGCCTAACGATATTTTTACAAGTCTAGCAAGGAAAAATTGCTTATTGCTGTTATAAAGTATCATACTGAAAAATCTATAAACTTCTTTAACAGCAATGTAGATGACTTATCAATCCATAAATTTCACTATGAAAAATATTTTGAAAATATTGTAAATAACAAGTTTCATGGTGGAAGCCTCGCTTGGAAATTTGGCTTTTAGAGCTAGTAGATTTAAAAATAATATACGTGAAGAGCTTGTAAAATCCTGCAAAAATAGAACTTAGATTTTCTTTTTATAACTACTTTAAAATATTCTTTTTCTGAAAAATACGATGATATCGTTCCAGAAACAACGAGCAAGACTTCTGATAGCTACTCGAAGGAACTATTCTTATGTTAAAAGACTGAAAAAGTTCTGCAATTAACGACTTCTTTGTCTTCTTTAATAATCTTTTTCAAACTTGATAACAATAAAGAAGCAGAAGAACAGGATAGCGAAAACAGACCAAAAACTTCTGAAATAAAACAAATGTACATTCCTGATTCTATCCAAAAACCAAACAATTGAAACAGATATAAATGAGTCAAATATTAATAACCAAGATTCTAATGAAAATTTTTCAAACAATACCAAATATTAATATTGACGAAATTCATCAAGAAAAGGAAATCTATACTGCTTCTGAATCTAAAATTATAGCGATGATGATATTTATTATGAACTCGATTCAAATAGTTTAATTAATGTTTTTCGATGATTTAGACAATTACATAGAAGAAGAATAATGAATAAAAATTTAGGAGAATAAAAACTCCTCTTTTCTTATTTTTATTCTATTTATAGTCAAGTCTTTCGCTTGAAACAATTTCTTTCCATCTTCTGAAACAATTACCTGATAATATGCTTCTGAACCATACAAAATAACTCCAATTTCTAAATCCTTTTTATACAATCCAACATGCTGAGCTTCAACTGCCTCATTAAATTTTTCTTTACCTCTTCGATGCTATTGCTAACAACTGTATCTCTCGATACAACCGCCGAATCTGGTACAACTTTTTCCAACTGATGAACAACTCATTAACATTCCAAAACATAAAATTATTATTATTTTTCGTATTTTCTTTTCCATTAACTATTCACTACCTCTATTTTAATATCAAATTGTAAATCCTTTTTCTTTATCTAAATAAGTATATTTTTATCAAACAGCATTTGGATTATTATCAAAATTTCATTAATATTTTGATTTGCCTTCTCTATTTATGAAAAATTTTCCGCAAGCTGAGCTATTTGAAAATCCCTTTTATTTTAAGATAATTAAACATATTAAAGTCATACATAAAATTCTCCTTTCTTAAATAAAGATTTTTATTTAAATTTATTTTTCAGTTCTTGATATGTTTTTCCAAAATTTCTCAAAAGATAAATTTGTCTTGAAACCAGCGGCTTTTATATGTCCTCCACCGCCAAAAATTGAAGCTATTTTATTTACGTTATATTTATCATTTGCACGAAAAACTTCCTTTAATGAGCCATCAACATCTTCCCTTACAAATAGCGAAAGTTCCATTCCTTCAATAAAAAGCATTTCTGCTGCACCATCCGTATCATCTTTTTCAATACTTTAGCTCTTTCATTTTCCTGTATCAAATAGTAGCTTATGAACTTACAGTGCTCATTAATTTGTTTATTTTTATAAAGCTCTCCAATAAATCCAACTTTTTCACTAACTTCAAAAATAATATTAGCAATCTTGTGATTATTAACACCTGCTCCAATCAACTTGGAACATACAAAAAGTATGTTCTGTAACATTGTCATACCTAAAGTTGCCAGTATCATTGATTATTCCAAGATACATATATTTAGCGATTTTCCTCTTCAACTCAATCTCAAAAATCTCTAAAACTGATACAAAAAGCTCCCTGTACTGCAAAATGTTCTTCCACATAATTAAAATCTGCATGTTCAGTATTGCTAATGTGATGATCGATATTTATAGACTCTTTTACTAAGTTTTTATTTCTATAGCCTTTCCATATCTTTTCCTCATTTTGCACAATCTACACTTATAAACAAGTCAAATTTTTCATTATTTTGAAAATTATGCTTAAATTCATCACTAAATTTTTCATAAAGCTCCAAATCAATTCTAGATCTTCAAAATGTCGCATATACTTGGGCAGCTTATCATCAACAACGATTTTTATCATTTTTTCCATATTATACAAAAATCATCTATCATAAAATAAAATGCCAAAAGCGAGCCCTAATGCATCTCCATCGATTAATATGTGCTGTTAAAATAATGCTTTTAGATAGTTTTTATTTCATTTACGATTTCTTTGGAAAATATTTTTCGCGTAATCATATATATTTTTATTTTATTCCTGTTCTTAAATTTTTATAATTCTTGGCTATTATTTTTCCAACAGAACGAATCATATAGCCACTTCCTGCTTTCTTAGCTTGATTTTTCCATAGTTTTTAAAAGTATTCGGTTGTCTGTCATATCTGACATCACTACATAAACTGTTTTCCCATTTACTGAGAGTTCTTTTTATAGTAAAAATTTCCACCTAGCTTTTTAGCTATTTCTCTTGCTGAAGATTCTGAATTTACTGAAGCTACCTGAATATACTTTTTAGAACTACTTTTCACTTGTTTTTCTTCGCTTCTTCTCTAGCTTTTCTTGCTTCCTCTTTTGATTTTCTTGCCGCCTCTTCTCTAGCATGCTGTTTTTGCGGCTTCTGCCTGCTTGTTCCTTTCTAGTCTCCTCTTGTTGCTGTTTTTCGTATTTTCAGCCTGATGTGCTTCTGCCCTTGCCTCTTCCTTACGTTTTTGTTCGATTTCAGCCTAGCTTCTTCCTCTGTTCCAATTTTCTAGCCTGCTGTAGCATGCTCTTTTTCTTTTTACATCCTCTGTTGTTTTTCATTTGTTTGTGAGTTGCATGATGTATTTGTTTTCTGATTAATTTCTGCTTGATCTGTTGTAAATTAATTGGCTGTGAACTTTTTGTCTGCTCAAGTTCTTTTGTAACTGTTTCGTTATTATTTTCTACAACCTGATTTGGTAAAGTCAGATTATTCTATAATCTTTGGAATTATAAAAATTCTTATTTCTAATTTTCATTTCTTTTTGTAATCTTTTCAGTCAGTAGTTTCTTTTGATTTTTATAGCCTGTTGCAAGCACCACACCGTAAGTAACAACTGCAACAATTTCGACTGCTCTCATTACTTTAAACAGATTTAATCGAAAACTCATCTCTCTCCTTCTTTTTACCTATTTTTATTAAATAATCTCTTTTAATATCCTTTTAGAATTTTCTGCTAAGTTTTACAAAACTTGCTGTATTCCATTCGAGAATCATCTGTAATCAGATTCTGAAATTGAACGGATTATTAGAATTTGTATACCTAGTCTTGTGACAAACCCTGAGCTACAGCTCCACTTTCCGCATATCCACAAAAGTGCTTCAAAATCCTTTCCAGTTGAAGTTTTTACATCTTTTTGACTCACGACTGATACTCAGTCAAAAATTCTTCCTAGCAATATCTGATGTTCGAAAATTAGTTATAGTTCCAGTTTTTCAATAAGTCCTTATCTGACTCAAATGCCCATTCCTTTCATTTTGAGGAATCTATCATTCTATATCCAAATGCTGTGGCATCAACATCGTGTTGAACAACATCTCGTCCAATAACAACATCTCCAACTTTTCAGTCTTTTCATCCAGCGAACCTGCAACTCCTGAAAAATAACCTCACTCTACACCAAATCTCTCAATTAATAAAGTAGCAGTAATCGCAGCATTTACCTTCCAATTCCAGGTTGTACAAAAAACAACATCTTTATCATTAAATTTCAGTAAAAACGATATTCCGTTTATAATGTTTTCTTTAATATCCTTAATTTCCTTTTATAGCCTCAACCTCTTCAATTACTGCCCCAATAATTCCTATCATTTATTTCCTCCGTTTTTATTTTTCATTTTTCAATATTATTACTTTCATGATTAACATTTTCAGTATCACTATCTTTGTTTTTCAATAGTTGTATTTATATTTCCCTCATAAATATATGTATCTTTAAGTTTACAAGTTTTTGTTTCGTTTGTATTAAGAACTGCTCAAATTCCATTTTTCATCCAAGAGAGCTTATACTCGTCAACTGCATCTCCTATTTTTGCTCCATTTTCATCACAAAACATGGGATTTCTGTTATCAGATTTCTTTTTCCTACTCCATTATGCATCAAAAATTCCTGTAACAATAGTTTTTCCTCCAGTCACTTCCTTCACTTTCAAAACTTATATTTTGTATTTTTAGCCTTTGTTCTCCATCATTTCACGCAATAATACCCCCAATCAATTTTCCAGTTGTCCCAATAACTGCCCCAGTAACTCCACCAGCAGCTTTTATAGTCCCTCCGATTACACTCCAACTCCACCAATAATTCCGCAAGATGAAGTCAAAACCATTATTCCAATCAACAAAATTCTTCTTTTCACTGTTCTTAATCCTTATTCCTTTTTATTTTTATAAAATTTTTCCTAGCTATATTTATTTAATCACTCTAGCTTTTTATTTTAATTAATAAATGTGTTTTATTTTATATCTTTAATTTATTTTAATATCCGAGTTCACTATGCCTTATTTTTACATATCTAATTGATTACTGCTTGAAAATAAAAGTGAAATATACTAGAGAAAATAGTAATTGTTCCTCTTTAATTTAATAATATAAAACTATAAAAATATTTACTAACAATAACACATTTTTCAAAAATTTATATATTATACAATATATGATTATAAAACGATATTAGTATAACATTGAATATCATATTCATACTGAAAACAAAGGCAAATCATCCAATTTTACCTAAAAAGTAAACTAGAATCCTTGCCTTTATCTATTTAAATTACAGTTCTTAAAATTTCAAAGTTTCCGATAGTTTTTGTATTAATTCAACAGGATTAAAACTGTTTCTCCTTTTTCTAATTGAAAGCTTTTCATTTTCTCCCCATACAATTTTTCCTTCTCCTTCCAATATAGAATAAATTGTCATGCTTTTCATTATTCACATCTTCAAAAGAATCAGAAAATTTTTAATTTATCAATTGAGTAATATTCTTTTTATAATATGTTTTCTCAAAATACTTTTTCTGTTTTTCAGAATCATTAAAATCAGTATTTTTAATTTCCACTTCTTTTTCCAAAATCAATTACATCTGCCGAATCCTGTAAATGCAGTTCTCTCTCCCATTTTCATCAATTCTATCAAAATCATAGATTCTATAAGTTACATCTGAGTTTTGCTGAACTTCATGAAAAGTATGCTTCCTTTTAATGAGGCATGGACTGTTCCTAGTGTAATATCAATAAAAATCACCTTTTTAACAATTTTTCTTCAAATAGTCCGTCAAAATCATTTTTCTACTTTTTCCAAAAATTTTTCTTTTTGTGATACCAGGCTTCATTCCCATAATTAAGTTGCATCATCACTTGCCTCCATTATATACCAAGATTCACTTTTTCCCAAATTCATTGTGTTTTTAGGGCAACTTCATCACTTGGATGCACTTTGGATAGAAAAGTCTGTCATTTACGTCCAAATATTTTATAAGAAGTGGAAATTTATCTGGATATTTTTTTCATAAACTTTTTCCAGCAAGCTCCTTTTATATTTCTTTATAAATATTATCTAGCCTTTGTCCAGTTAAAGCACCATTTTCGACAATTCCCATTCCATGCGGATGTGCTGACACTTCCCAAGATTCTCCAATACCTTCAGGCAGTTTCATTCCTAACTTTGTTTCAAATTCACGTCCGCCCTTTTGCACTTTTTCCCCACAAAAATTTTTAAACTTCATTGGATATAACATAAAAATCTCTCCTTTATTTATAGAATTAATTTCCAATAACTTATTTATTCTATAATAACATTTTGAATGATTACAATAATTTTAATATTAATATTTTACTACACTATGTTTAAATATACTTCAACAACCTTCATGTTTATGATAAGATTTTTGTCCTAAAACCTACTTGAAAATAGTTTTTATGCCAGAGCTTTTTAAAAAGAAACAAACTGATTTCAATGTAATTTCTACTGCTCTTTTTTGCCATTATCCTACTTCCTCCTGTCTTGATATAAGTACATTATACATTTATACATGTATGTCTGTCAACAAATCAATACTATTTTTAAAAATATATAAAATAGATTTTACAAAATTTGTTTAAAATATCTCTATTGAAACAATATCAAAGCTTAATAAAAATAGATATTTCTTACTATTTAAATAATTAGTATACATACTCATTGAACTATTAAAGAATTAAGAAACGTTATAAATAAATTAGTTTATTAGAATAGTTTGCCACATAAGTTGCAATGTGGTTGCCAGTAAGTTGCAATAAATTTTAATGTATTGAAATGAAATAGAAACAGATTAAAAACAAGATAAAACCGTAAAGTACCATAACAAAGAAAAAGTGCATTTCAGCATAAACACTGACTTGGCACTATATATCACATTTTTAGTTATTCTAATGGTGCCCGGACGCGGAATCGAACCACGGACACAGGGATTTTCAGTCCGTCTCTGCACCGACTGAGCTATCGGGCATAATAGCGGCGTGAACTGGATTCGAACCCGGACATCTTGCGATTTCGCCGGTTTTCAAGACCGGTCCCTTAGCCGTTCGGACATCCACCACAACTTTTAATCAAATAATTAAATATTATAAATTTTTCTAAAAATACCACATTTTTAAATTATGGTTCTAAAATAAATGGTACGGCCTGAGGGATCGAACCCCTGTTACCGGGATGAAAAGCCGAGGTCCTAACCACTAGACGAAGGCCGCACAAGTTTTCAATGGTGATCAGCTGGACTGAACCAGCGACCCGCTCGGTTATGAGCCGAGTGCTCTAACCAGCTGAGCTATGGATCCATATGGCGTCGCCTGAAGAGATTCGAACCTCCTGTCCCCACGGCTTAGAAGGCCGTTGCTCTATCCAACTGAGCTGACAGCACATGGTTAAATTTAAATGGTGAGCCACGCTGGGGATCGAACCAGTGACACCCTGATTAAAAGTCAAGTGCTCTACCGACTGAGCTAATGGCTCATATTTTTGGAGCGGAGACGAGGGTCGAACTCGCGACATTCAACTTGAAGGCTGACGCTCTACCAACTGAGCTACTCCCGCATAACATGATTGTGGTGCCTCGGGCCGGACTCGAACTGGCATCGGGATAAATTCCCAGGATTTTAAGTCCTGTGCGTCACTGATTTCGCCACCAAGGCATTTATAAGTATTTGTTGTTGTTTTTAACTCACAGAGTACTCAATTAGTATATCATAATTAATTTTATTGTCCAACACCTTTTTAAAAATTTTTCTTATTTTCTCATTTGGGTTTACCGCATACTCAAATACAACGTTAAAATATATAACAAAAACTAAGGCTTGCCGTTCTTTCTCTTGTTTTTGCAATAAAAGATGTCTCACACCTAGAAATAATTTTTACTGACTAAATATCATATATTTTTATAAAAATTAAAAATATTATTTTTACTGATTTTTATAAAACAGCAGATATATAAAAATTTCACATTGGATTCTCATCTTGCAAGACATTCTCTTGTACTAACTTTTATTAGTTCTCAACATACTCTCTTATAATTTTTCTGCTTTTTGTGTAATTTCATCTTCGCTTCCATGGCGAAATTTTTCCAGCACTGATACTTCGATTTCGGTTTTGGGAACTTCATGTATCTTGAATATGCTTCAAATGCCCTTTATTCCAAGACATTGAACATCTACATTTAGTTCCTTTGCAATTATAGCAAATACTTTTTAAATTGAACAACTTTTTCCATCTTTTGTCCTTGCTCCTTCCGGGAAAATTACGATGCTTTACCACCTTTTTAGATATCCAACTATTTCTTCTACACTTTTTCTAATATTTTTATTAATATCAATTAAAATACATTCCATTTGAAACAAGAAGTTTCATTACACCTTTTTAAAATACCAGTCAGTTGCTAAAAACAATGTATTAAACAATTTTATTTGGAAAAAGTGATCCTAAAATCAATGGATCTATAAAAACTTTGATGGTTTGATACAAAGATTTGCGGATTGTCTGTTAATTTTTCTATCAACTACTCTGAAATATAAGTCAACTATTGGCTGAAATACTTTTCAACAGTTTTGTTACCCATCGGTTTTTACTCATCTTGTATAGGGTTTTGTTTCACTTATAATCTGTTTCCAGTCTACATCACTATCTTCAAATTTTGTTGCTTTTTGATTAATGTACTCTGATAATAGTTTTCAGGTTTGGCATTTCAGCAAATTTTTCTTCATCTAGCTGAATTCCAAAACTATTTTTCTATAAATGCAAAAATTCTACAATGTCAAGTGATGAATCCATTCGATTTCAAGTTCCAGTTTTCTTCGGGCTGTGGTTCAATCCTTTATTTTTCTTGACATATTCTTTTAAAATTTTTATATAGCTTCTGTCTGTAGGTTCAGGTGTTTTTCTTTTTACAATTTCATTTTTCGTATAAATCGGCAACATAAATCTACGTGCCTTTCCCAGCACGTGTTTTTGGCAGTTACTTCTTCAAACAGTTTGTAATCAAGTACTTTCTCATAGTTATGTGCCTTTAAATTATAGTCCTCTACGATATTTTTGATGTAGGCTTTTGTATTTGTAATTCCACGTTTTCTAAGCTCTAATCATCTGGAAACAATTGTCGTAGCTAACTTGTTCTTGTAATTAAAAATACCAATTTCCTTGATTAATCCATTACTTTGCAATTACTCTCATTTTCAAGCATGTCAGGGTCAATATTCTTACCATTTGAAAGGACAATCATTGTATTTTTCTTCCACGAGTGTATATATCCTTCTTCGTCAGTGTTGCTAAATCTCCTGTCTTGAACCATCCGTCTTCAGTAATAACTTCCGCCGTCTTATCAGGTTTATTATTATGTAACCTTTCATAACAATTGGGCCTTTTAACCCACAATTCTTCATCTACAATTTTTACATCAACATTGTATAATTTTTCCCAACTGTTTCCAATTTTCTTTCTTTTTGAATTTACAGCAATAACTGGTGCAGAGTCTCTGTAAGTCCATAACCTTCAAGAGCATAAAATCCCAATGTTTCATCAAAACTTTTGAAATTTCAGGATCCATTTTTGCTCCACCGACAACAATGAAGTCAAGATGTCCACCGAATTTTTTATGGACTTTTGCAAAGACTTTTCTTTTTATCTTCAATGATTTGACATTGCTCATCATTTTGTAAATAAATCGTGTAATAAATTTTTGCATCAATTTGCTGCTTTTATTCCATCATAAAATAGCTTGAATACTCTTGGCACACCTATTATTGCAGTTACTCTATTTTTCAAGAGCGTCAAATATTTCCTTGCTTGCAATCATAAATACAATTTGAAGTTTGATATTTTTAACATCAAAAAGTACAGTTGCCGTCAATGGCAGAACATGGTGAAACGGCAATATTGCCAAAAATCTAGTCTCTATGATCGAATCATTCCCTTTTCATAAAGTCCTTCCATTTCAGTATTTAAAATTATTAAAAGACAACATTACACCTTTTGGACTTCAGTTGTCCCTGAAGTATAAAGCATAGCTGCTGTTTCATCTCCAGTTGGATTTTTCAAGCTCAAACTGCATATTTTTTATAACATTCATTTTTCCTGTTCAATTGTAATTTTTATCCACATTTATTACTTTTTACAGTATTTTTGAACTATATTTTTCAACTGCTTCCCAAAATAGTTCTCCTCTGTTTTCATTTGAGCAGAAAAATTAGGTTTGGATGTGAATCTTCTAAAACATATAAAATTTCATCTGAATTACTATTAGCATCAAGGGCTATTCCAGCTGATTTTATCCCATACTGCAAAAACTGTAAATCCATTCGGACGATTTTCCACAACAATCAGTCCCAAATCTTTTTCCAATTCAACTACATATTCAGAAAAATACTTTATATTATTTATCAAATCAATATAATTATATGTTTATTGTCAAAGTCAACTAATGCCAGTCGCTCCGTTCTCTAAAAACATAATTGCCTCCTCTTTTTATTGGCATATCCAAAAATTCAATTTAGTATACCATAATCATAAATAAAATTCAATTTCACATTACTTTGTGTGTATAAAAATTTTGTTCATAAAATATGATTTTTGGAAGAATTTTACTATAGTTTTATTAACAAATTAAATATTTTTATTGATTATTTTGAAATATACTGTAAAATATAATATAATAGCGTGATAATTTAGAAAGGAAAATAAACTATGAAACCAATTTTTTTGTTATATCTACAACTTATACAAAATCGCTTGAAGAAGTGGGGAAAAATTTGAGCAGGAACATTTAATTTTATTCATATTGATGCTGGAAAATTTGTGGCTGAGGGGAGACAAAATCCATCAACTGGCGGACTTATTTTAGCACTACAATGTAACAAAATCAGAACTTGAGGAAATATTAAAAAGAAGACCCTTATTATAAAGAAAATGATTTAATAGAGCTGTAATAACTGAATTTACACCTGCACTATTTGATGAGGATTTAAAAATTACAAGAAAAATAATTATTAATTTAGATTGTCAATTATAGAATTTAAATTATCTAATATTTAATTTAATAAAAAGAACCTCTCTATAATCAATAAAATAGAAATAGGTTCTACATTTAACTAAATCAAGAATTTAAAAATTAATACCATCCTCTTAATTTCATTGCTTTTGAAATTCTTTCGATACTCTTCATATAAGCAGCATTTTCTTAAATCTACTTTGTATTCATCCGCTAAGTTCCATACATCTTCAAATGCTGTTGACAATAATACATCTTCTTTTTGTTGAACTTCTTCAAATGGTAGTAGTAACTTTGTAAGTTTTTGTACCCATTCAAAGTATGAAAACTACTCACACCTGAGGTTTGCTAGAATGTCAGAATAACTATAATTCCTTTTTGAATAAGATTTCATCAGCTTACGGAGTAGTTGGTCCATTTGCTCCTTCTGTTATTACTTTTGCTTTAATTCTATCAGCATTTCAAGTATTTGATTTTTCTAAGGCACATGGTGCTAAAACATCAACTTCTAATTCTACAATTCATTATTTGTAATATCTTTTCCATATCACTTTGTTTGCTGCAATACGTCCATTTTTCTTCAAAATCTTTTATTACAGCTTCCATGTCGATTCCATTTTCATTGTAAACTGCAACATTTGAATTTCGAAAATGCTACAATTTTTGCACCATCTTTATATGCAATAAGCTGTATAGAATCAACATTTCCAAATCCTTGTACAGCATATAGTTGCTCCTTTAACATCAATGTTTAATTTTGCTAATGCTTTTTAGCTGTTAAATGAACTCCGTATCCAGTGGCTTCTGTTCTTGCAAGTGATCCTCCAAATTCTAAAGGTTTTCCTGTGAATACACCTTTTGTTGATTTTCCTGCAACTTCTTCATAAGCGTCAACCATCCAGGACATGATTTGTCCATTTGTGTTAACGTCCGGGCTGGTATGTCAACTTTTTCTCCAATGATTGGTGAAATTGCTTTTTGCCAAAACCTTTAGAGATTCTTTTTCTAACTCAGCTTTAGAATATTCTTTTAGGTTGATTGCCATTCCACCTTTTCCACCACCATAAAGGGATTCCTGCTACTGAACATTTAAATGTCATCCAAGTAGACAATGCCTTTACTTCATCTCTTGTTACACCTGGATGAAATCTAAGTCCACCTTTAAAAGGACCTACTGCATTGTTGTGCTGCGATCTGTATCCTACAAATGTTTTAACTGTTCCGTCGTCTAATTTTACTGGGAACGATACTTCAATACTCTCATTGGATTTTTAAAGATTTCATAAACAGCTGGATACTGCATTTAATTTATCACAGCTGATTTGATTTGTTTTGAAACAATCTCAAATGGATTTGATGTTTCTTTGCCATTGTTTCTACCTCTTTTCTCTAGATCTGTTCTGATTTTTAAAACTCTCTGTTAAAAATCTCTCTACTGTTACATCATACCAATTCTATACAAAATTGCAAAGTGTTTTTGTTAGTAAGATAAAGAAAATAATTTATATTATTTTTCAATATTTATGATATTATATAGAGTAAAAGAATTAACAATAAAAATAATGAGGTGAAAATAGTCACGAGATATAAATTTAATTATGGAAAATTTTTAGAACTATTATTGTACTGCTTTGTTTAGTGGCATTAATAAGATTTGGAAAAGATGTTTTTGAACGTCATTTTTAACACTAGGCTACACAGTTATTCTGATGTTATGAACCTTGACAAGAAGGATGCTGTAAAATATTTGAAAAAGCTGACTTTGAAAGTCAAAGTTATTAATTCCAAAACAGAAAAATGCCACTGGATACGGTTTATATACCAAGATCCACGTCCAGGTAAGGAAGTTAAAGTAAACAGAGTCACTAAGAATCTGGGTAACAATGAGAAGATGTAAGAAGTCCAATATTATCGGATTAGAACTGCTTGAAGCAAGATCTCGGTTAAAAGGCAAAATATTCAAATAGAAACACTGATTATTATCCATCTAACCAGAATATAATACAATTTTAGAGTTTATCAAAACCAGTTACAAAACTTGAGATTAACCAGAAAATTTCAATACTGGTTTCTTCACAGCAAATGAGTAGATCCGTCAGTTATGCCAAATATAACAGGACTTGACTTAAACGATGCGAGAGGGTGTTAAAAACAAATTGGACTTGATATTGGAAAATATTTCACGTACAAGTGACCCAACATTGCCTGTAAATACGATTATTTCTACAGATCCTTGCAGCTGGAACGAAGATTCAGAGAGGACGAAAATATCAATTGTGTTAAATACTGGAGCTGCTCCGAAAACGTGAAAAATCAACTGAGGAAATTATCAACCAGTCTCAAGAAGAAATAGATAATCAGAAATTGAGAAAATCATTGATAACACAATTAATCAAAATAGATCGCAAGGTTCTGAACAGAAGATAATGGAATACACAATCCCTCCACGTAATAATACACAAGGTGGCGATAACAATTCCAGCGGTGGAGATAATGGTGATGAATAGCTAAAACAAGAAAAATTAGAAAAGGAGATGGGAGTTATTTTGAATTTTTTATCTAAAATTTCTCCCAAATATTTTTATTAAAGGAAAAGTTATTAGAAAAATAAAAGGATTTTACTATGTTTTTGGATGAAAATTCCAAAAATTTAAATGAGAGAAAATATTTATGAATGTAAATTACGTGGAACTAAAAAGTAAAAATGATAAAATGAATTGTATTATCGGAGACTGTGAGAATTTGACGAAAAGGAAAAAGTTATTGAAAAATTGAAAAAGAAAAACTTTTTATATCGTCCACTTATTGCAAATATTGATTTTATCGGTATTCTTTTGCAATAAAAAGCCCAAAATTTTGATTTTATAAATTTTCAGAAAATGCTCTTAAATGCAAACTCTCCATATTCGGTTGTACTAATCTTATCCAAGATTGACTTAGTTTCAGAAGAAGAGCTGGAAGAATTTTAAATAAATTCAGAAAAATTTTTAGAGATACGATTTCTGTTTTCCGATTTCTACACAAACAAATACTGGTCTTACAAAAATTGAAGCAATATATACATGAAAAATCTGTTGTAGTTTCCAGGACCGTCAGGGAGCTGGAAAAATCCACGCTTATTAATACTTTTGATTGGAGAGAAATACTAACTACAAACGATATTGCGAGAAAAACTAAAAAGGGCGTCATACTACGATGAAAGTCGATTTTTATGCCAGCTCCACATTCATACATAATAGACACGCCAGGATTCTCAACGCCAGTTTTTCCTAAGCTGGAAGAAAGAACTGGAAAATTATTTCGGAGTTTCTCGAATTTATTCCTGACTGTAAATTTCGAGATTGCATTCACGTAAATGAACCAAATTGTGCGATTAGGAAAAATGTAGAAATGGCAATATTTCAAAAGAACAGTATGATTTTATTTATACTCGCTTGAAATATATACGGTTTTTAAAAATATACCTAAAACCTGACATTTAATTTAAGAATATTTAATTGAAGAAAAGTTGATTTTTATGGATATTATAATAGCACCTTCGCTGCTTGCTGCAGACTTTAGTAAGCTAAAGGAAGAAATCACAGAAGTGAGAAACTTGGAGCAGAATATCTGCATTTAGAGCGTTATGGATGGAAATTTTGTTCCAAAATATCAGCTTTGGAGCTCCTGTCATTTCATCTTTACAGCTATAGCAACCTTTGTGTTTGATGTGCATCTGATGGTAAAACAGAACGATTATTTAATAAAAGATTTTGCTGAATTTTTCAGACATAATTACAATCCATGCCGAAGCTCAAAGCACTTGAACAGAACAATCCAGTTAATAAAATCTTTTTGGGAAAAAGTAGGTGTCGCATTAAATCCATCTACGCCACTGGATGTTATAAAATATGACTTGGATAACATTGATATGGTTCCTAATTATGACTGTGAATCCCGGTTTTGGAGGCAAAATTCATCTCTGAAAATGATGCAAAAAAAGATTTGCGAAAAATTAATAAACATTGATATTGAAGTGGATGGTGGAATAAATGACAAAACTACTAAGCTGATAAAAAGCAGACTGAGCAAATGTGCTGGTTGCAGGTTCCTATATTTTTAGTGGAAATTATAAAGAAAAATTGATTCCCTGAAATAATGTAAAAGTATCTTAATTGAACTCTAAAATTATGTCTCGCTTTATTCAAATTCTAAAATTGTTTATCTATCTATTAGATATTAAAAGAGATTAAATGTAAGAAATATGAAAAACAGATAAAATAAAAATTGCAAATAAAAGAAGAAAGGAACAGTTAAAATGTATGAAAAATAGAAAATCTATTAGATAAATTTTATAAAACATATTACAAAAATTGAAGAAATAAATTTAAATCATGGTAATTAAATGTTTAACTACATCTGAGCTTCATATTATTGAAGCTATATGGAGAAAAATGAAATTACAATGAATGAATTATCTGATAAATTGGGCATTACAGTGGAACTGACCTCAGTTGCAGTAAACAAAGCTGACTGATAAACAATTTTGGAACGCTATCAGTCGGATATTGATAGACGTAAAGTTTTTGTAAAACTAACTTCAAAAGGAAAAGTTGCATTAAACTATCACGAGATTTTTCACTCAAACATTCTAGAAAAAATCACAGACGATATTTCCACACTGGACACATTATCGAAGTTTTGAAACAATCGTAAAAACCTAGATAAAGTCAAAAAGACATTCAACCTGAATCAATCTTAAAGTTTTTGAAAAAATGATTTAGTCCAAGTCTTTCAATCAAAGGAAGTACTGCAATTAGAAAATACCTAAACGAAAAAGGCGTTGTGATAAAATCACTTATAAAAATTTTTAAATATTGATAAATATTTAATAACTTTAATGTTGATGGGGATGAAAAAGTTTTTAAATATCGAGGATGCAGAAAAATATTATAGTATAGGAAAAATACGCTTTAAAAAGTTGTAGAAAGGGAGTGAAATATGCTTTTTATTTAGATGGAATTGAGGTTTCATTTTTGATAAAAAGAAATAAAAAGAAAAATATTACGATATAAACTGACAAAGATTTTTCCAATATGACAGAGTTTCATTTTCACTCTTTTGGATAACTTAATTTTTCAAGTAAGGACAATTCAACGATATTTAAAAGATGAAAAGATCCAAATACTGATTTTCAGTCAAAATTTTTATTGTCATTAAAAATATCTGCAAAAATTCAATTTTTGATAAATATCAGACATAGAAGGTTTTGACAGGATTGTTTTATTTTGACTTTGAGAAGTTAAATCAGTTTTGGAGATGTGGAAAAAATATGCGTTAATTATTGAGATTATGGGAAAAGCGAGCAATATTTTTCTGACTAGCAAGGGACAAAATTTTGTCTGCGTTTTATTTTACTCAATTGATGTTGGGAACCGTGTTATTATGACTGGTGCAAAATATACGTTGCCATTTGAGGAAAAAGATTTCACCTATCTATCGGAGAAGCTGAAAATTTTTCCATTTGAAACAGAATCTTTTATGGAAAAATTGAAGGTGTGGGCGAATGCCTTTGCACTGAGAATGTTCGTAGGGATTATGATACTTTCAAAAATATTTATCCAGCTACAAACCAGTAATGTACGAAAATCTTAAATCGTGGAAAAATCGCAAGTGCTAACCTACAATGAATTTTTCTGAATTTAGTCAAAGGAAAATAAAAATTTGGAAAAGTGAAAATGAAAATGGAAGAAAAATATTTTGAAACCTTAAATGATGGGTTAAACGCTTATTTTAAAACAACTATTACTTCCAATGTTATTAGTGAGAAAAACTTGCTAAAATATGTTGACTCTCAAATATTCATTGAAAAATATAAAATTGACTTGAAAATGAAAATCTTGAAATTATAAAAATATCAGGGGATATTTTGGCAGAAATATGCACCAAAATAAAATACGGAATGAAAAGTTACAGTTTTTGACTTTTTATAACAATCAGGAAATTACAATAAATTTTGGATTACGCTCTTATCTCCAAACGATAATCTGAATTTTATTATAATAAATATAATAGAGGAAAAACCGAGACATTTCAGCCTTAAATTTCTAGATTTTTAGATATTCAAAACGAAATAAAAATATTTTGAAGAAATAAAAATGTTTATCGAAAAGATATTTATTGGATTGAAGAAATTGAAAATGAACTGAATTTAACAAATAATGGAAATAAATCAAAATAAAATTAAATTGAACAAACCACGTGAACTATTGTCATTTTGACTACAAAGGCTTTCAAATTTTTGTTGGTAGAAACAATAAGGAAAATGAGGAAATTTCCTTTTCAAAGGACAACCAGATGACATTTGGTTGCACATAAGGATATTCCTGGAAGCCATGTCCTTATTTTGCGAAATAATCAAAGAACTTCCAAACGATGTTCTTTTGCATGCCGCAAACCTTGCATGTGAGTATTCTGAAAAGCGAAAAGGCGAAAAGTTACTGTTGATTACTGTGAAAGAAAATTTGTAAAAATAAAAACAGTAAACCCGAAATGTTATTTTATACAAACTTTCACCTCTTTATTAATTGATGTTCAATAACTTTTTAAATAAACTAGATTGTTTGACTGCCAACAGATGTTCTTCAGACTGTGACAAAGTACCGAAAAACTGTTTGTAAAATTGGTAGAGATATAATTAAGGAGGATAAATAAATGGCAAGTAAAACAGTTACTATGACAAATCCTACAGGATTACATACGAGACCAGGTGGGTATTTGTTGCTAAAGCAAAAGAATTTTGAAAGTACAGTAGAAGTTGAAAATGAAGGAGTAAACGGAAAATCTTTATTAAAAACTATTATCAATTGGGATCGAAAAATGGTTCCAGAAGTTTACAGTTTACGCTGAAGGACCTGATGCTGATCGAAAGCAGTTGAAGTTTTATAGGAGTATTAGCAACTATTAGAGACTAATAAATTGTAGTAATTAAGTGAAATAAAAATATTGTATAGATTTGTTATAGAAAATATGTTTTATTAAACTAAAAATAAAAAGGCTTTCTTATTTTTAAAGATTGTCTTTTTTATTTTTATATATTTTCATACTATACTTTATACTATTCCTCATTTAAAAATGAGAATAAATTTTTCATAATAAGGTTATTCAACAGCTAGTCATAATCATTCACTTTTTATTTTTCTTTTTCGTAGGATTGCTCATTGCCGTCAAATCCACTACAACCTATAGCTGAGACTACGACTTTTATTTGCTCAACTCCGAAACTCCTCCTTTCGGTCGTCAAACAGCCGTAGTTGAAAAAATAAAAGCTCCGTCAGTTTATTAAAACAAAAAATTATATTTTAATTATTTTGAAATACTAGGTTTTTATCCTTTATTGAAAAAGTTTATATTAAATGGTTAGTTTTATTTTGTTTATATTTTAAGTGCAGCTGTCTCTTTTACCTACATTTCTAGAATTTCAATTTTACTAATTCAAAATTTCCAAAATAAAAAGCAGAAAAACTCCTAATTAATAAAAATTTTCCTGCTTAATTTATTTTTCAATTAGTATCATTATTTTTCGCTTCGTTTCTTTAATGCTCGCTTTTATCCAGCCTGTAAACGATGGATGTGGACGATTTGGACGGCTTTTAAATTACGGATGGTATTGTGATGCTATAAAAATATGGATGGTTTTTATTTCGATTACTTCCACATAATTTCCATCGAGATAATCCTACAATATCCATTCCAGCTTTTTCAAATTCTTCCTGTAAGCATTATTAAATTCGTATCCATGTCTATGTCTTTCAGTTATTTCAGTTTTTCCATATATTTGCAGCCAAGCTATCGTCTTTTAATACACATGGATATGCTCCAAGACATATTGTCCCTCCCATATCTTTCAGACCTTTTTGTTCTTCCATAAGGCTTATAATTGGATATGAAGTGTCTTTTTCAAATTCTGTCGAAGTTGCATCTTTATAGCCAAGTACATTTTCTTGCAATTCACATGACCATTTTGCATTTCCAAGACAAATTCCAAAGAATGGAATGTTATTTTCCTTACAAATTTTATCGCTTCAACTTTTCCATCTACTCCTCTGTCCGAATCCTCCTGGCCTCAAAAATTCCATCATAATCAGCCAGTCTCATCAAATTCTCCAGCCTTAAAATAATCAATTTCAACTTTTCTGTATCAAGATTAAACCCAGCATGCTCTATTGATTCGTGAATACTTATGTAAGCATCCTTTCAAATTCAATGTAGTTACCAACAACTGCTACTTTTACAAGTTTTTAGGATTTTTGAATTTTTCCACCATTTTGAGTCCATTCAGTCAGTAATGGCTTTTCATTTTTATTTTAAAATGTTTACAAATTACATCAGCAAGGCCCTAATTTTCCATAGTTAATGGTATTTCATAAAGACTTTTAGCATCAAGTGATTCAATAACCGCCTCTTCATCAATATCGCAGAAAAGCGAGATTTTTCTTAATATTTTTCATCAACAGGATGTTCACTTCTCACTACAATTACATCGGCGAGATTCCAAGCCTTGCCAAAGCATTTTTACACTATGTTGTGTAGGTTTTTGTCTTCAATTCTCCTGCTGCTTTTAAATAAAGGCAATAATGTTACATGAATGTAGGCAATATTTTCTCTTCAACTTCTCTTTTCAGTTGACGAATTGCTTCAATAAACGGGTCACTTTCAATATCCCCAATTGTCCCACCAATCTCAGTAATTACAATATCGAGTTATTCTCCTCAACAGCTTTTATAACATTGTGCTTAATTTCATCTCGTCATGTGAGGCTGATTTGTACAGTCCCTCCTAAAAATTCCCCGCGACGCTCTTTTGCAATAATTTTTGACATAATTTTTCCAGTCGTCAAATTATTATACTTTGTCAAATTCTCATTGATAAATCTCTCACTAATGCTTCAAATCCAAGTCAGTTTCTGCTCCATCTTCTGTAACAAAAGCTTCCCCATGCTGATAAGGACTCATAGTTCCTGGATCGACATTTATATATGGATCAATTTCTGAATTGTAACCTTATATCCTCTCTCTTTAGCAATCTTCCTAAAGAAAAGCCACAATTCCTTTTTCAAGCGATGAAACAACTCCACCTGTGACAAAAATATATTTTTGTCGTGCTATTTTCTGTCTATCCATTTTTCCTCCTATTTCTATTCTTATTTATTCAGTTTTTAAATATTTTGGGTAATTTTTATAAAATATCACTTAATTTAGTAGTCTATTATTTTTAAACTATTCTATTAATATATATTTTAGTTATTCTGAGTTAATACTAATCCACATTTAAAATAATAAATCTATTATAAACTTTTCTAATAAAAAGATATAAACCTAATATTTTCAAAAGTAATTTAAGATATAATTTTTTATTTTTAAATAGAGATTAGTATAAACTAATCCCGTCCGGAGCATTTTTCTGTGCTGGCAAAACTGTTTGAGCATGGCGGTTTTTGCCAGTGCAGAGCATGTCATGAGTAGCTATAGGTTGTAGGATTTGCGGCAATGAGCAATCCTACCAATAAAAGAAAGTTGAATGATTGAATTAGCATTGAACAACCCTATTATAAAATTTATTCTCATTTTTAAACAATAACTATTTTTCTATTTATATTTTTAAATAATTATGTTGTTTTTCCCACAAGAGGATTTTCACCTCTTTTAAACAAATTTTATTTATGATAAAACTTAAAAGGAATATCCCAAGTTTGAGAATAAACTTGAGATAGTCCAAATTAATTTTTCATTTTTGTTGTTATTATCTTGCAGCTCCAACTGCTAAGCTCCATTTGATCCGAATACATTTCTGATTTTATCTTTTGTAATATTCTTTCATGTAGTCTTTTGCAGGTCCACATATTTTCTAGGATCCAAAATTCTCCTGGGTTTTAGAATACTTCTGATTCCTGCTGTGAAAGCCAAATCTTCCATCAGTGATCTCACGTTAATTTTAGCTACTGCTGAGTTTAGCCGCTTTCTTAATTCTGAATCAGGGATACAATTGCATCTGCAATTTTTCCACCATATTGGTTAATCATTTCAACAAATTGGTGAGTACTGCTGATGAACCATGTATACGATTGGGAATCCAGGTTCTTTTTCAATTTCTTTAAGAATATCAATCTTAATTTAGGATCGTCTCCTGGTTTTGGATTTGTGAGCTCCGTGAGAGTTCAATTGCGATTGCTAATGAATCAACTCCTGTTTTTGTTACGAAGTCTTCAACTTCATCAGGTTGAGTATAAACATGTTCTGCTGCTACTACATCGTCTTCGATTCCAGCTAAACTCTAATTCAGCGCTTCAACTGTAACATCGTTGGTGAGCGAAACTCAACTTGTTTTAGCTTCTGTAACGTTTTCATCGTGGGTGGTGGTCGTGCATCGTACATGAAGAAACATGCTCGATGATCGTCTTATGATTGCGTCCGTGCAGATCTAGCTGGAATGTCTGGGCCTGACCTTGATTCTCACATGAAAGCTGCTGCAGCTTTTTGCAGAGCCAGGTAACATTTCTTTCAATATATTTTTCTTGTACCCTGTTGATAGCGAAATTACTGATCCTTCTTTGTAACGCACGCTTCGATAATTCCTTTCAATGGTGTTCCATGTTAGTTAAAGTTAAAGCGTACTGCGTAACCTACTTGTTTGCTGGCAAACATTTTCTTTCAGTGCTGTAATCTAAATCTTTAAAAATGATATTTCATTTTATGCCTCTAATATTTATTAATTGGATTAACTTCTTTAATTATATGTTATCAAATTTTCAGTATAAAAATCAATGAAAACAAAATAATATTAAAAATAAGATATTTTTAATCGCTTTACTTAATTTTATTTTACTTTGATTTACTGAGTTCTTCCACTGTCATTCCCTTTTTCTAAGTACATTTTATCCATGTGAATCCTGGAATTCCTTCAATTCTGCCACGTCTTGAAACTTGCCAAATTATCCACCTATTCTCTTCTTCTATTTTTGGGAAAATATTTATAATCTGTAATCCAAATTTTATTTCTCAGAAATTCACCTTTTATGTATGCATTATAAGTGTTATAATTCACTAGAAAACTACTCTATAATGTTTTTCAAGTTTTCAACCATAACCTCAAATGCTCAATTACATCCGGTTTTTATATCGTAGAAATTTCAAGAATCGATAATTGGGTAATGTTTTCTCAGAATCAGGCACTTTACTTATATAAAATCGCATGTGCCTTTCTCCACTGCTAGTCATTACAAAAATGATACGCTCCAACTACAAATCCATTTAACCTAGCGTTATTCCAATTATATAAAATCCGTATCAAGAAAAATTCTGTCCTTCTGTCGCTTTTTAAAATGATAAATTTATATATATCAACAAGGTCAATCTACTTTTCCTGATGATGTAAATATCCAGCCCATGAACTTTATATCAGCTAATTCCGCCAAAATATCATTATGATATAACAACTACTTTCAAGTTCTAAAACCCACTAGCCTCCACCAATTATCATAATTACCAAAAATTTTATAAATTTTTCCATATTCTCTCGTTCGGTTATTTAATAACAAAATTATTTTTAAATTCTCAAATAACCTATTTTTGTATTGTACTTAATTTTTAGAGCAGTTTTTGACGGTTTAGGATCAGATTAATATGATAGTTATACGGTTATAGTGTTTTTGTTACTTTTACTGTCATTTCCGCCCATATAAGGCACTAATACTGCGGAACTTTTATAGTTCCATCATCTTGCTGATAATTTTCCATAATGTGCAGCAATGTTCTCCCACAGCAAGTCCTGGTCCATTCAGAGTATGCACAAAATGGCTTTTCCAGTTTCCTTTTCCCTGTATTTAATCATTGCACGTCTAGCTGAAAGTCTTCTGTATTTGAGCAAGAAGAAATTTCTCTGTATTTTCCTCGGCGGAACCCAAACTTCGCAAATCATAAGTTTTTGCTGCAGCTAAATCCTATATCTCCACTGCAAAGTGCCAGCACTCTATATAGCAATTCGAGTTTTTGTAATATTTTTTCTGTACAATTTACCATTTTTCCAAGTTCATCGTAAGAAGTTTCAGGTTTTACAATTTTTACCATTTCCACTTTATTAAACTGATGCTGTCTTATAAGACCTTTTAAATCACGCCCTCAGAATAGCTTCTTTCTGAAGCAAGCTGTATCCACAGTAATATTTGACAATTCCTCTTCATCTAGAATTTCACTGTTATGCAAGTTCATAAGTGTAACTTCTGCGGTTGGAGATCAAGTACATTTTCATCACCTTCAATTTTATAGGCATCTTCAGCAAATTTTGGAAGTTGTCCTGTTCCCACCATCATTCTCGTCTAACTAATTGTGGCGTAAAATTTCCTCAAATCCATTTTCTCTAGTATGAACATCAATCATAAACGAAATCAATGCTCTTTCCAATCTTGCAGCTGCATTTTTATAAACTGTAAATCTTGAACCACCAAGTTTGCCCCTCCTTTCAAAAGTCTAAAATCCTAGTTCTACTCCCTGGTTCATCATGCGATTTTGTTTCAAAAATCAAACTCTCTTGGAGTTCCCCATTTTCTACTTCTACATTATCATTTTTCATCTTTTCCAACCGGGTCGTATCACTAATTTGTTTGGAGATCGTATAAGCAAGTTCCAACTGCTTTTTCATCAATTTCTGCTACCTTTGGTCAAGTTCATAATTTTTGCACTGACAGTCTGCATTCTCATAGTAGTTCAGCAGAATCTTTTCCTTCCTGTTTATATTTTCCTATCAATGCACTTGATTCATTTCTTTCTTTCTTTTTAACATTTCCACTTCCTGAAACAAATTTCTTCTATCTTCATCAAATTTCAACAATGAATTTAAATCAAAGTCACTATTTCTATTTTTAAATATTCTCTGACTTTATCAGCATTTTTCCATATGTATCTCATTTCCAACATAATTTTTATTTCCTTTCTTTTTATATATATTTATATAGTATTTTTACTTTCACTTAAATTTTCAAAATCATAATTTTTACTAAATTGTATACATTTTGAATATATACTTTTTCCACAATTTTCATCATAATTTTCCATAAATTTTTGTAAAGTTCATCAGCGATTTTCCATAAAATAGTTTAAGTTTTTCCACATTTTCCAAAATTTAGAAAAAGCTGAATCAGATTTTATGAAATAGTTTATGACATTTTTATTATCTCATCTATTTTATCACGAATTTCGTTAAATTTTGAACCATTTTCAGTTTCAACTTTTTCTATCATTTTTCTGCAAAAGTTTTTACAAGTTTATTTGTATCTGTTGAAATTAATGAATAGTTATATAAAATTTCAATTTTATCTTTATTCCGATAAAGCAGTTCATTTCCCTAATTTTACAGCATAAATTGATTCTTTATTAAAAATGCTTCTTCTAAATCCGTATCTAATTTGGGAAGTTCAACTTTTGCTTAACCGTTCTATTTTTGTCTTTTTCTTTAAATGTTTTTCAAAAATTGTTTGCTTATGATTTGTTTTACATTTTCATTTTTCGTTTTTACTAAAAATAAATATATCCCAATTCTAGATATAAATGATGGTTCTTTAGCTGTTATCTTAAAATTTTTGTCAAGCTGGAAATATTTTTCGTTTTTCAAAATTATTTTTATATTTAGAATAAAATTCTAGAAAAATTTTTCTGTATTTAAAAATACATTTCACTTTCAACTTTTTATTTTTTCAGTCAAAATTTAATTCCTCCTTCTACTTCATTTTCTAGTCTTTGTAAAAATCTAAAATTTTTAATAATTACAATATTTTTATATTTGATTTTTATAACTTTTATTTTAAAATTTTGTAGAATTTTGGTTTCAAAAAAATCTTAAATTCAATTTATTTTTCAACAATTTTTAAATTCCATTTTCAAAATCATTAAATTTTCTATATTTTCATCAATTTTCACAATATCCTTTTCCGTTGTCAAAAACATAATCGTAATTTTGGGATTTTTCCTTTTATTTCCAAAATTTCTTCATTTTGATGTAAACGTGATGATCTGTAAATTTTACTCATCAATATTACTTGGATTTAGTTTTTATTGTCTGATAAAATACAGCCGGATTTGCTATCGAAGATCAGAACATTTTTATTCTAATAATTTCTAATGGAAATTTTTCATTTCTTGTGTCGTTTTCATTATTTATTTTACCAAACTTTTTCCTATTTTCCAAAAATTTAATTTATAAAAATAACTTTCTTCAAAAGAGTGGCAACAGAAATCGGTTTTTGATATTTTGCCAATCTTTCCTTAATTTTTCATAATTCCTTCTCTTGAAACATAGTTACTTTTTGTAATAATAATTTCATCAGCTCTTTTTAAAGCATCTAGTGACTCCCAGTCGTCCTTTGGCAAATAATCGTCCATTCCAAAAAGGATTTGTTGCATCAATTAGAATTATATTTTTATCTTTTTCAATTTTTCTATGCTAGCCATCGTCCATAATAATTGTTTCCACCGCATTTTTCTTTTAAAAAGTTGCACCCTTCATAACGATTTTTACAGACTACGACAGAATTTGAAAATTTAAGGCATGCAAATCAGACTTCATCTCGGAGTTCCTTTGAGTGGCATAAATCTCTTTTTCATCCGCACAAGCAGTAAAATCAGTTTCCCGTTTTCCTTGTAACCTCGACTCAAATTCAACTTTTTTCTTTTCATATTTTTGCACAAAATACTGCACAGCTGGTGTTTTCCAGTCCCTCCTGCCTAATATTTCCAATGCAAACTATTTCCACTCCATCAACCTTTTTCTTTAAAAATATTCAAATCATAAAGTTTGTTTCGTAAAAGACAATAAATCCGTATATAATCGACAATAATTTCATTAATTCTTCCTCAACTACTTTCTTAATTAGTTTTCTAACAGTCCTTTATAAATTGTTTCAGCCGTCTAAATCTATTTTTATTCCAGTTGGAAATTTCCATTAAGTCTGCTAGTTCCTGTAGGGACATTTCCTGATTTTCAGCCGAATTCTTGCTGTTTCAGCAATACATCTGTCAATTCTGAAAGACCATTTTTCATCAATTACCTTTATCATATTAATCTGCTTTTCAGAAGCCGACAATTTTTAGTTTCATTTGCGATTTCCCAATTCGTATTTCTATTAATTTTATTTCAATTTCTTATTTATCGTAACTTCTTCAAATTCAAAAACAATTTATTCCCCCAATTAAAAATTATATCAAAATGTCTTCTGATTTCTTAAAATAAACAAGGCTCTTATTTTTCTCTGTCTGAAAAACTTTTCCCCATCTGTTTAAACAAGTAATACAAATAAGTGGCAGAATCTTCAGTATCCACAAAAAGTCCATTACCATAGCCCTTTTCGGAGACTTTATATATCCACAGCTAAGGAAAAACCTCTGATTATCCCAGCTAACTGTTTTTCATTCTCCACAACTGAAAAATTTTTGTGAAAATAGATTTTTAAAAATGATTTGTATTCCTGCTGATTGTGCTGAGTGGGAAAAAGTATCACTTCATACATTTTGTGTGTTCCAAGGCGTTTACTAATAACGTATTTTAGTTGAATTGGGATGATTTGTTACTGCCTTAAATTTGAATAAATTCTTTTAGCAAGCGAGACATTTTCAGTGCTGAAAATAAATTCCATGTTCTGTAATACATTCTTTGCAATAAAAATCCCAAAAAGCTCTGCATAAATAGTATCCTTATCTGTGTTTTCTAAATTAAAGATTTCTCTTTTTTACATTTGCTGAATATGACATTTTTCCCCCTCTCTTTATATTTTTCTCTGTTCTTAAATTAAAGTTTTTGACTTTTTGCTGTTTATTATTGCTCTATTTTTATAAGACCTATACACTTATTTATAAAATTTCGTTAAAATAAGGACTTTCAGACTTTTATTATACTAAATCCCATTGGTAAAAATGAAAAATAAATTTTTATAATAGGGTTGTTCAATAGATAATTCATAATCATTCAACTTTTTTATATTTTTCGTAGGATTGCTCATTGCCGCAAAACCTTATCTTGCAGTAAAGGTTTATCCTGATAATCAGAATTGTGGCAAGATTGCTGCATAACCTATGCCTGAGTCTACGACATTTTTCCATGCTGACAAAAACTCGCTATGCTCAAACAGTTTTGCCCGCACGAAAAATGCTCCGACAGATAATTTATATTAGATTCTTTTTAAAAATGAGAAAGTTATATCTTAAATTACTGAAAATATTAGGTTTATATCCTTTATAGAAAAGTTTGTAATAAATTCGTTATTTAAATAGGGTTTAATAATTAAAACTACAACAAAGCCTAATAATTCATTTTTCTAGGATTCTGATTTATCATAGTAAGTCCAAGTTCCTGTTCTTCTTCGCCTTTAATGCTTTCCTTCAAATCAAGGCTTCATCGTATAATATCCTCTTACAGTTCCAGTTTTCCCATTCATATTTGCTTCATACAAAGGTCTTCCGCTTTCGTAGTGACATTCATTTTCCCATTTATTTCATCATTTGACATAATTGATTTTCAGATTTTTACCTCCGTTAGTGTTCCATTCACTAAATAATCCATTTTTCTGTCCATTTGAGATAATTTCCTTGTGATTTTTCGAGCCATTTTCATAATACATCGAATCCAAGTTCCTGTCATTTTTCCATTCTCCCTAGTTCCCAATTGTTTCCTAGGACCCTGTTTTTCCGTAATATGAAGAATAACGTCCATTTAACTGCATCATCTTTATATTGATATTTTCGGACTTTTTCATTTTCAGTATAAACTGTCCATTCTCCTTCTCCATTTTTATAATTTCTATGAGTAAATCTATTTCCGTTTGCATAAAAGTCATCATATTTCCCATTCAGTATTCCATTGCTTAAAATTAACAACAGTCTTCTTCCGCCTTCTTCCATAATTCTATATTCTCCGCTTCCTGTCAATTCATAAGTGCTAGAATCTATTCTTTTTACATCTTCGCATATTTTGATGAGCTAAGCTGATAATCTAACCTTCCCAAAATTTGTCCCATAATTTGCAAGACATCTTTTTCCATATGCAACTGCTGATAACATCATCATTCCAGCTACAAATAATATGCTATATTTTTCATTTTCCTTATCTCCTATTATTTTATAAAGTTTGTTTTTATTTTATTAATTTACCTTTTTACATTATAACAAATCATTTTTAAACTAAATTCTTGATGGGTTCTAGTTTACATTATAAGCAAACTTGGCTTAATTAGCATTATGAGTCCCAAAATTATCATAGAGTTCCACCAAACAGAGTTTTACCCATTTAGAATATTTTGTAGTCAATTGCAATTTATTTACACTCAACAGGCAAATCCAAAAACTATTATATCATCTATCATATAGCCAATTATATGATACATGTGTAAAATTGTCTTGTCCGAATGGAACTTCATTTATTTGCAGAATTTTGTGTATGTTTGAGAATTCCAGCTGAACAGGCAAATTCTATTACGTTTTACTGAAAGTGCTACTCACAATGATTGCAAGTGCTGTCAGTAATGTAAACGGCTTGTTGGCAATATCCTATCTAGAAATTTTGCCCTCTGCTCCAAAGTCTGTCACTTCACATTCTAGAGTATCCCCTTTTTTCAAGTAATTTCTAATGAAGAAAATCCCACCAATAATTCCAACGATTCCAACAAGTGGAGTTACCCATTTGTCAAGTCCCACAAAATCCCAAGCATAAATCCAAGCATTTAAAATGAAAAATACATTACAGCTTCAGCCAAGATAAACAGCCCTGCCACACGGAACATTTTCACCTTATTTTCCAACAGCAATCAAAGCTGTCAAAAGTAATACGCGAACCCACATTTGCACAAGGATTAAATCCATCAATTGTTCCCAAAATTATTGACATTGTAAGCAGCGAATAATTTGTCAAGTCAACAGTCTTATCAATAATCGGAATATTTACAAGTACCTGATTTTCAGCACCTTTTGTAAGTCCTGGCACTTCACATACCGTATCACCTGTACAGACTGCACCATTACTACTCACATTTCCAGTCTGTCCACTTTCCACATATTCCTTCAAAGTCAAAATCTTATCCTTTGTTTTCCCAGAATTTATCAAATTTTCAATTTCTTTCCCAGTCGTATCAGCTGTATTAAACCCTTGAATAATATGTCCATTAATAGTAAATAATCAGAGTCCCTTGACAAGTTTTAACTTCGATGTAGTTTCATCAAAAAACGCTTTTTCTTCCTTTACTTTCATCAATTTTATGCTCCACATATTCAAAATCATCCCTTTTAGTAGATAATTCCTTCAAAAACTTCTCCAAATTTGCACAATTTTTACAGTCTTTTCTACCAAAGTACTCAATTTTTCTTTCTTTGTTGACTATTTCCATCAGAATAACCAATCTGACTTATACAAAATATACCAAAAGCATAATCATCAACATAAAATCTACTTTCTCTGTCCCAATATTAAAATCTTTTTCTCCAAACCATCTTTTCACACCTTTCTTTTTTATTTTTATAAATAGTGCCATACTAACCGCATATTCTCTGCTATGCGAAATACTAATCTGTATTTGTAAGACCCTTTGCCTTCTCCTTTATCGTATTATAAAGCGTCACGTAAGGCTTCCCATCTCATCATTCAAAATCTCAATATCCTTAGCGAAAAACCACACCTCTGAGTCCCAAACGCCTTGGAAACTGCTTCTTTTGCAGCAAATCTCCTGCATAACTAGCATATGGATGTTTCTTTTTCAATATGCTCTATTTCTTTTTCAGTATAACTTTCCTTTTACATCTGATTAATCGCTTTTTCAATTCAGGATATTTCAATAATATCTGTCCCAATACCGTATATTTCCATATTTATCTCTCCTTTTTAAACTTACTATTGTTAGATTATACTACAAATTTTTAAAAATACAAAATTTGTATAATTTTAGTAGTTCAATTTTTAATGAGTTTACATATATTTTTCATTTTTCAAACATAGTCTAGCATAAATAACTCCCGTCGAAGAATTTTTCTGTGCTGGCAAAACTGTTTGAGCATACGCGAGTGTCAACATGGAAAAAATATCATAGACTAATCATGGGTTGTAGGATTTGCGGCAATGAGCAATCCTACAAAAATAAAAAGAAAAACACAGTAATATGAAAAATATTTATTAATCAAAAATATCTAAAAAATAATTTAATTGAATAATTACGAATTTGCTATTAAACAACCTTATTATAAAAATTTATTCCTATTTTCTAAACGGGATTTAGTATTAATACTTATAAAACTCTACATAAGAAAAATAATTCCTAAATAGAGATATTTGTTAAATTTTACTATTTCACTTTCACAATTTTTCTTTTTCCCAGCCTAATAATCATTTCCCGCTTTCGACATTTACATTTGCCTTAATATCTTTTATCGCCTCGTCATTTTTATTTTGAATCCACCTTGTGAAATTAGCCTTCTTGCCTCACTTGTTCCTCCAAGTAATTTTGCTTCTTTTTACAAACAAGTCAATTACATTAATTTGTCCATAGGAACTTCCGCCATGGCAAATCTACGTCAAGATTTCTTTGCTGAATACGTTTTCAGACCAGTCTCTTTCGCTTCCATAGCTGCTTCTTCACCGTAGTAAATTTTTACAACTTCAGCTCCTAATTGTTTTTAGCTTCCATTGGATGTAAACTTCCATCTGCAATTTGAGCCTTGATTTCTTCAATTTTCCAAAAAGGAACGTCTGTTATCATTGATAGTAATTTTCCATTAATTCATCTGAAATTGACATGACTTTACCAAACATATCATTTGGAGTGTCTTTTACACCAATGTAATTTCCAAGTGATTTAGACATTTTTCCACTCCGTCAAGCCCTACCGAGTGGCATTATCATACAGACTTGTTGCTCCTGTCCAAAGTTTTTCTGTAAATCTCTTCCTCTTAGCAAATTAAAATTTTTGTTCTGTTGCTCCCAATTCCCATCAGCCTTCAGTTCAACTGAATCATATCCTTAGCAAATCGGATACATAAACTCAATTAGTGAAACTGGTTTATTTTCAGCCAGTCTTTTTGAAAAATCCTCTCGAAATCATTTGCGATACAGTGAACTGCGATAATAAGTTCAACGCATCCCGAAAGTGATAATTTTTCCAGCCAGTCAGCATTATAAACAACTTTTATTTTTATCCAAGTCCAATATCAATTTTACTTGATCCAAATATGTTTTTCATATTTTCATTTACTTGTTCCTCTGACAACATCTTTCCTAGTTTCAGATTTTCCTGTTGGATCTCCAATTCTCCCTGTAAAAGTCCCAATCAGCAGCACCTCTGCTCCCAAATCCTGAAACTGCTTCAGTTTTCTTAAAAGGCACAGCGTGTCCTAAATGCAGCTCTGAACCTGTCGGATCGATCCCAATTTAATCCGTAGCGGAGTATTAGTTGAAATTGATTTTTCCAACTTTTCTTAAATTCATTCTCATTAATTATTTCATCGCTTTCCACGGTCAAAAATATTAAATTGTCTTTCTACTTCGTTTTTTACTTCTATTTCATTATTTCTATCTATACTCATTCTTATCCCTTCTTCTGTTTTATATTTATTTTTCTTTTTTATTAAATGCAAAGGAAACAATCACCACCCTTGCAATCACGACATTTTAATTTAACTACAAAAATTAACATAAATATCAAGTAAAATAACAACTGATTTCACTTGCTCTAAAAAGGCTTTTTATAAATATGCTACATACTTCATAAAATAATATACGATTGGCAATACGAACAACTCATGTCAAATCTATCTAAAAATCCACCATGTCCCAAAAGCAGATTTCGAATCTTTTACTTCCAACTCTCTTTTTATCTTGGATTCTACCAAATCTCCCAGTTCGACAAAGATTCCTATTGCAAGTGCAAGGATAAAGGCTTTTTAATCCTCCTATAGCAACATAATCGTAATTTACAGAACAGTTTTTGATAAAAATGTAATTCCACATACGAAAATTAGCTATAAATAAATAAATTTTATCAAAAGATAGGATTACTATAAATACTGTAGAATCCTGCATTGCACCTTCAATTGATTTTTGGACTGATTTTTGGAGCTAATCTATGTTTGAATATTTTCCCACCAGTGCCATTCCTACAAGATGAGGCAAAAATATCGCATGCCCAAATCAGCATAAATGTCATCACAACTAGAATATTTCCATTTGGAAATTCATATTTTATCAGCAAAATATGTGAAAATAAATATGATACATAAATTATTCCAAAATAAAGTATATGAAATTTCTGCCATTGCATTTTTGAATTTTTACTTTTCAAAACCTGCCTTAAGAGATGAAGAATGTTACAAATACAATAAATCCACCCATATCAAAGTTAATTTGCTTAAAAAGTGCAAATCTAAAATATGAAAAATATTTTTGGAATTTTCTGAAAATATATTGCAACTGGTAAAACAATCCAAGTCCATTCCAATCCTGCTTGCTACCTCAAAATCCCTTATCCTTTAGCATTTTATAAAATTCAAACAGCGACATTCCAGTTATTACAAGTGTAAATACTAGAAACATCACATTTCGCTTTAAAAATATCCATAAAGGAAAAGGTACAAATAACAAAATAATAAATAATCTACTAACATTCAGTCCTCCGTATCTTCTATCCCTTTTTATTAAAAAGGATAAATCACTTTATCTAGTTCTTTTTCGTCAAAAGTCAGGCAGTAAACATCTGTTATGTAAAACTCTGGATATAGGTATTTCCCAAGCAATTACTTATTCTAAATTCTCCGCTTGTTCTGATTACAAGTTACGGATCAGCATTTACGGACGGTACATAAATTTAGAAAATTCTTCTTCTGTAATTTTTATATTTTTCCGAACTTTTCTTTTTATCTACAAACTCATTTACTACTTTTCTCTGTAACATTCAGTCCATTATTTTCATTATTAAACTGCTCTTTTTATTATTTCACTTAATTGATTCAAATGTTTAGTTTCCAAAACTTTGTTCACAGCATCAACAACTCTCGTCCACCATAATTAAACGCTATATTAAAAACAATATTCTCACAATCCATAAATAATTTTTCAGTTTCCTCAATCTTCTTTAGTAATTTTTGTGAAAATATTTTCCTTTGCTCCGTAACAAGCAATTTTACACCTTGTTTTTAAATTTTTCTTCTCTTTATCTAAATACTTCATAAATAAGTCCATAAGCCCTTTTACTCCTTTTCAGGCCTCTTCCAGTTTTCAGTCGAAAATGCATACACAGATCAAATATTCCACACCAATGTTCCCAGCATACTTTCAAAATCTTCTCAAGACTGTTAGCCCTCATCCCTATGCCCTTCCAGTCGAATCTTTCCACGCTCCTCAACGTCCGTTTCCATCCATAATAATGGCAATGTGCCTAGGAATCACCAATTCATCTCTATCCATATTATCCCTTTCAAGAATAAAAATATTATTGCTATAATTATAACAGCTAAAATCATTATTTTTCAAGGTGTTTTTCAAAATTATTACATAAAAAGAAGCAGAATTTTCAAAATTCTACCCTAACCATAATAAGCCTTTCTAAAATAAAAATTATGCTTTTAATAAATTTATTTTTCTTTCTAAAAAATTTAACTACATTTTTAAATTGAATAAACATCTGTATCACTATCGTAATATCTTCTTAGAAAAATTTTTGCAATCTTTCACTTCGAATTTTTAAAATTTCTTCAGGCTCTCCTTCTTCTATAATTGTTCCACTATCCATAAACACTATATAATCGGATACTTCTCTTGCAAACTGCATTTCATGGTAACAATTATCATTGTCATATTTTTCTTTTACCATATCCTTTTATAACTTCAGAACTTCTCCATAAGTTCAGGATCAAGTGCCGAAGTTGGTTCATCAAGCAAAATTACTTCGGACTCATTGCAACTGCTCTTGCGATTCCACTCTTTGCTGCTGCCTCGAGCTGATTTGGGTAAAATTCGGCTTTATCTTTTAACCCTACTTTTTCAAGCATTTTTCAATCCAATTTCTGCTGCTTCGTTCTTATTCATTTTTACAATCAAAAGACCTTCAATTACATTTTTCCAAAGCAGTTTTGTGTTTTAAATAAATTATAATTCTGAAAAACCATTGTCGTGTTTTTCTAAGTCTATTTATATCTTTTTATTTATTTTACTCAAGTCAAATGTTTCGTTTCCAAAAGTTATTGTTCCCGATGAAAGCTGTTTCAAGAAAATTAAAGGCTTCGTAAAAATGTTGATTTTTCCGGATCACTCGGTCCTATGATACTTATTACCTGCCCTTTTTCTATTTTTAAAGTTTATTCCTTTCAAAACTTCATTTTTCCAAAAAGACAATTTTTAGATTTTCAACCTTTATCATTTCTACAGTCACCTACTCTCAATTTCTTTTTCCACAATTCCATGACTTTTTCCCACAATTATACAAACATCCCAGTAAATTCCTGCAAACACATATATACCTCAAAAATATCCAGCCCTGAAGCCGATATTATTTTTGCTTTTCCCATCATTTCCACAATTGAAGCTGCAAAAAGCAAGTGAGAATCTTTATCAAACTTATAAAAGTATTTCCAAAATTAGGAAAAGTTATTATAATCGCTTGCGGAAGAACAATTCTTTCTCATTGCCTGCCATTTTGTCATTCAATAGACAATGCAGCTTCAACTTGCCCTTTATCAACCGACTGATTGCCGCCTGAATGTTTCCGACAGGTAACCTGATACATTTAAAATAAATGCCACGTAAACAAAGATAATCGCTAGAATATTATTCACATCTATATTAAATCCATACTTTAAATGTATATAATCTAATATTTTAGGGCAATCCATAATAGGCAGAGGTAAATCTGAACTAAAAAGAGGTGTCCTCTTATAAAGGACACATAAATTGTAGCAAGCCTTGTCAGCACAGGAATTTTTATTTATTCTCACAGGTGCGATAAAAACTAAGTATCAGCGAAAATATCATCGTAACAATCGCAATATTCAGAGTCATCGGCAATGCTTTCAGTATTTCTGGAATAGCTCTTACCATAAATCCCTCAGTTTAAAAAGGTACATTATTATTCATTTACTTTTCTCCTGTTTATAAATTATTTCGTATAATCTCCACCAAACCATTTTTCTGATATTTTTTGGCAAGTGTTCCATCGGCTTTCATTTCAGCTAGTGCTTTATTTACTTTATTTTTCAATTCTTCGCTATCTTTTCTAAATGTGAAATATACAGGCGTTTTTGTTACAGGCTCTCCCACGATTTCTACAAGATTTCCTCTTTGCTTTTGTAAAATATCCTACTGTCAATCTGTCATTTAAAGTAGCGTCTGCCTTCTTGTGCAATTTCTTCAGTGCAATTGAAACATTTCCATCAAAATAAGCATAATTTATTTCCTTATTTTTGTCAAAATCAGTCAAAGTCTTGTTATAATTGCTTCCTACTCCTGTCATAACTCTTTTTACCTTTTAAATCCTCAAGTGTCTTAATATCAGTTCTTCCTTTTTAACGATAATTTGAGCAGCTGATACTAAATAATCATCAGAGAAAAAGTATATTTTTCTCTCTTTCAGGATTTTTAGCAATTTCATTTGCAATAAAGTCAAATTTTTCGATTCAGTCCTAAAACATGCTATCCCAAGGCGTGGCACAAATTCTATATCTAAATTTGCCCTTTTACCAATTTCTTCAACAACTTCCACATCATATCCCAGTTAATTTCCCACTTCCATCAGTAAAGCGTAAATGGTGCATAAACTCCTTCTGTTCCAACTTTCACTTTTTTGTTTTCCTTCACTATTCCCACTTTTACCATTTTCCTGTTTCCCTCCACAACTGATAAAAATAGTCCTATCAATAAAATTCCTGTTAATTTTAAAATATTTTTCATGATTTTCCTCCTAAAATTTTATATTTTTATTATTTTTAGATATTTTGTTTAATAAATATTTTTCATATTACTATATTTTCCCTTTTTATTTTTCGTAGGATTGCTCATTGCCGCAAATCCTTATCTTGCAGTAAAGTTTATCCTGATAATCAAAATATTTGGCAAGATTGCTCAATAACCTATGCTAGTCTACGACATTTTTCCTACTGACACTCGCTATGTCAGACAGTTTTTGCCAGTCGCATCTCCAAACGGACTATTTATACTGGACTTTATTTAAAAATAGAAAATTATATTTTAATTATTTGAAAATATTAGGTTTATATCATTTATAGTTTGTAATAAATTCGTTATTTAAATCGAGTTTAGTATAAATTTAAATTTTTAACTATTTCGTATAATCTCCACCAAACCATTTTTCTGATATTTTAGTCAAGAGTTCCATCGGCTCTCATCTCAACAAGTGCTTTGTTCACTTCATTTCTTAATTCTTCGCTATCTTTTCTAAATAGGAAAAATGTTGGTGTTGTCCTCAAAGGCTCCCCTACCAGCTGAACTTTATCCCTTGCTGTTTTTTTGTAATAACTTACTACAAGTCTATCACTCAATGTTGCATCACTTTTCCTGTGCTATTTCTACCAATGTCAGTGTAATTCCACCGTCAAAATAATTAGATTTATCTTTTAGCAGCTGTTTTATTATATTCCTCGACAGTTTTTGAATAATTGGCTCCAACTGCTGAAATTACTCTTTTACCTTCGAGGTCCTTCAAAGTTTTATATTATTCTCTCCCTCTTTTACAATAATCTGAGCAGCTGAAACTAAATATTTATCAGAAAAATATACTTTCTTCTCTTTCCTTAGTTTTTCAATTTCATTGGCAATAATGTCATATCTTTTTGACTCTAACCCTAGAAATATACTATCCCAAGGAACAGTTGTAAATTCAATATCTGCATTTATTCTTTTTCCAACTTCCTGAATAACCTCAACATCATATCCTGTCAATTTCCGCTACTTTCATCCTTAAACGAAAAATGGTGCATAAACTCCATCTGTACCTACTTTTATAACCCTCCCAGTGTTAGTTTTATTTTCCGCAAGATACCGCTAAAATAAGTAATAACAAGACTCCTAGCAATAATTTAATTTTTCTCATTCCAGACCTCCAAAAATAAATATTTTTAAAGAAAAAAGCCGAATAAGATTATACCGACTTTTCTAGATGCAATCTTATTTTTCAATTTATTCACTTTAAAAATAGCTTTACATCTAAAAATTATTTTTAATTAATTTTTAAAATAAACCATACAAATTCATACACTTATCATATCTAATTTTTGATCGTAATATTCATCATTTTTACAGTCTCTTTCATATACTACATTTGTATATAAAAGTATTATACTATAAAAATTTTAATTTGTAAAGTTTTATTTTGTACATACATTTATTTTGGATTAATAAAGCTTTTTCCTATTTTATCAGATTATTAATATTTCTTATTTGTTAATTTAAATTAATTTTTAGGTTATATGAAACTAAGTAATCCTGCTATTTCTGATACAACCGAGACATAATCAATTTCTGTAGTTTGAACCGGGAACGGAGAATGCTCAGAAGGTGGTTCAATCCTGGTTCCCCTTCCACATAGTCATTGAAAAATGAAAATGCCATTTATCGTTTCTCAAATCCTTGTTTAATTAATGAAGATGGAGCATTCAACTTTACTAAAGTCTTCATCGGCATAGTAGAAGATAATTGCCATATTGATCGTATCTAGTTTTATCAACTACACTGATACGTTGAGCATCCTTAATACGGTAATGAACAACAGGAATCAATCTTCCATCCATATAATAACGTACTTTTGTTCCATCAAACTCAATTGTCCAGACATGCCATTCATGCGTCAATGATTTACTCTGTCCACCAACAATATTTTCAAGACGATGTGTAAAGCCACGTGGAGTCCATTCGTGATTTACTTGGCTGTAATAACAGCTGATATTAGTTGCAGGCCACGCATAACTAGGGTACTTGAAAACCATTCCAAAATTAATAATGAACCATAAGGAGCACTTCCACCTGGATTTTTACAAATAGGCGTATCCACATCATTTTGCTGTTTCTGCATCCAAAGGGCTGTACGCATTCCTGCAGACGATTCCAGTTCATTCTGGCCCGTATTTCTGCACGGAACGGTTTAGAAGCATCTACAAGCTATTAGATTCTAATCTACCACTTGAATATTGAGTAACTTTACCTGCAGGACATACCTGTAGTGGCATTTGCATCAGTTAAGGATCGCCTATTTCTGTTAACACAATGACGTCGTGTAGTAAGTATTACGTAATCGCCCCATCTAAACCGATACTGCTTGGCAAATAAGTCAAATAGCTACCCAAATGATTGATAGTTCTTTTACTTGCCCAATCGAAGGATATTTCTATCTTTAAATTCCCAGCATTTCACACTCTTCCATTGTCCCCGAAGCATCTGTAGCACTTACATCCATTTTTAATGGAGATGATCTAAGTGCTGGCTGATTCTTATAAATCTTCGAATTACATCTACTGCTCTGTGCCATCTGACTTCCAAAGTCCCAAAATAATTTTTCAGGGTCTGCAGCATCCAATATATCAGGCCGATCCGTTATTATCTCGCATCAATATTCGCATCAGGAATACCGTCCCCATTTGTATCAATATTTACGTCAAGCCATCCATCTCCATTACTGTCTCTATCCACTACTCCTGAGGTAATATAAGGCTTTCTATCTTTTGCCTGATATAGAATAAGAGGCCCAAATATGTCTGATTTTTGATACCATCCTAAAATCTGGCTTATTACATTAGCCTGTTTTGTTTCATCAACTCCAGGATAAGCAGCATCCAGTCCTACTTCTGATGGCCATATTTTTTTATTTCCATCACCATTCTCTGACATTATCTGGTACAATGTCTTTTCTCCAGTACCAGGTGCTACAACATCACCTATCATATTTGCCCAACCATTATCTCGAAATGCTGCGGCATAAATTCCATAAGGATGATGCGATACACCATCAAAATATCCCTTTGCACCAGATCTATACATTCTTTCTAAAAATTCCATAGGTCCGATATATCCTGTTGAACTATTGCTGTTTCCTACCGTCATTCCACCAGCCATAACATTTACATCATTGTGAGCATTATGCTGCCGTATATACTTTTTTCAGCAAATGAGTATAATGTTCAGGATTTGGTCTAGGATTTTTGGATCGTATCGTGCCAAAAGGTCTAGATTTCCTGGTTCATTCCAAAAGTTCATAGTCAATTACTCCCTGTGAAGCGTATCTTTTTACCAATGCACTTACAAAATTTGAAAAATCGTTATCATACTGCTGAAGCGGTGCAAATGATGCTACCCAAATTTTTCTTGCATTCAATGCATTTTTTTCAGCAGCTGAAAGTTTGTCTGCTCCTGTCGCCCATTCAGAGCACCGCTTATTTTGCGATTAAGACTTTCTGAATGTTATATTTTTGGCAAAAGCAACAGCATCATATATCCTGCCAGTCGTATCTTCCATTTTTTGAAGATTGGATTCTATTCCATGAGGCTGTAATTCTAACCCATTGAAATCCTACTTTTGCTATTTGGGAATAAGAATCTTCAGCTTCCCTAAGATTACTTCTCCAAAAAGGGTTGACAGGCTGTATTCCAATTCTTTCACATTGTGAATTTTTGTATCATCTGTTTTTAGGATTATCATCTTTGCCACCATCATTTCTGCCATTTTGATGTCCAGGGGTTTCCACCTTTTTCCGCCACCTTTATGATGTTGAATTCCACCAACTATCGCTCCGACAGCAAGGCTCCTGCCACTCCGCCAATAATGGCCCAACAGGCACTTTTCCTCTATATTGCCTCTAAGGTCACTATATTTGCTGTTTGGCTGTACTTTCCAATAATATTTGCGTTTTCTGTTTTATCTGCAGCTTAGCATATTACTGCAGTATCATTTCAGGTATCTGAAACACTTTATTTCAAAGTCAATAACGCTAACTATCTTGGAACATTTTAATGTTATTTGACTGTTGAATTTTCCTGTTACATTGTTTATTTTTATGTTCGTGACAAATCTTCAGATACATTGGAACATTTTAATATTATATCATTTGAGCCACCACTATCTAATAATGGTATTTTCAGATTTACCGATATTTTTACTGTATTTGAACATTTCAGCTGAACTCCATTAATATTTTTCTCTTTTTCTGTTTGAAACAATTCATTTTGAATTAATTATTTTGACTAAATTGAACATTTTAATATTTTCTCATCCGAATTTTCATTTTTACATTTCATCAGATGTATTCTTACTTGTATCTAAACACTCAGCATATATCTTTAGAGTTAATTTTATTTGTTGTAACTGTATTTTTCACTACTATTTTCAAAATTTAAGCATTTTAAGAATATATTGTGCCATTATTTTCAGTTATTTTGGTTCCTTACTCCACTGTATTTAAACATTTTCAATAATATTTCGTTACCTGATTTCTTCATTTACTGAAGAAGCATGTTACCCATATTTTCAGCCATTATTGAAAAACTCACAAAAATTAAGACAGTACAGCAACTTAGGTTTTTCATTTTCTATCTCCTTCTCAAAATTAATATTTCAACTTCACATTGTAATTGGATAGAAAATCTGTAATTTTATAATCTGTTAAAACTTAAATTATTGATTATATCTATAGAATCTTCTTCAGATACAGTTTAGCATTTTCTATCTCATCTTCAAAGTATTTTTCTCTTTTACAGTACCTTTTTAAAAGTTGAAACAGTATTGACTTTTCCTTTCAAAGTTACCAGCTATATCTATCCTGTCTTCTTCGGTATATCATTATAGGTATTATAGCCTGCCACTCTAGCTTCCTTTATTTCATTTCCCAAAGATTTCTGCCTTTTTATAGGATTCTTTCTAGAAGTTAAAACTTCGTTACTTTTATCTTTCAAATTATTAACTATATCTATTCTATCTTCTTCAGGTACTGTCATTATAGGTATATCCTGCTGTCTTAACTTCTTTTTATTTTTGGGATTTATTTTTATACTTCCTATTCTGTATCCTACTCTTATACCAAATGTATCGATTTTACCTTTAGTTTTTATAGGAGTGACTGTATCTTTTGGCTGATATTTAAATTTGATCTTTCGTAAAGGGCTTCTATAGAAACTGGCTAATTCTGTACCTAATCCTCCAGACATAGTAAAGACCACCATGAAGATCTCTCTTGTTAAAGTTTTCCTCCTTTATTTCACCGTGTACATATCCTATTCGTCCAACGGCATAAAGAAGATTATTCCTTTATTATTTACTAAATTAATTTTTGTTGTAGCATAAGCAGGATAAGTTCTTAAAAACATGTTTCTGTTCTTTATCGTTAAAAAGGCTGTAATATCAGAAATTTTGTTCCAACACCTGAACCTAGTTCAACAATTCCTGATTATCAAATAAATATTCCAAACGACAACGAGGCATCTTTTTAATATCAAAATCAGATTTTGCAGACTGCCATTTATTATTTTCATTCCTGTTCCTAAAAATTGCTACGGCTGAATATTATATCTATTTTAAAAATTATATCCTGCATTTAATCTAAGTTCTCCGCCATTCCATTTTCTTTTCTGAATTTTTGTCTGCTAATGTATGCTGCATATCTCCTGTTTTAGCAAAAATATCAGTTCTAAAAGGATCAAAGGCACAGTTTCATCTTCGGTAAATTTTTGATATTTCCGATACTGTATCCTCTTACACCAACAGTATTAATGACCTCTTTCGTCTTTTTATGTTGGAGGTAACTTATATTATTTCTATTTATGTTACCTAAATTTGCTTTGTCATATCGTAAATTTGATACCATCACTAATGCTTCCAATCGAAACTAGGAGCTGATTTAGTGCCCTAGTCCACCAGCATAATAGAGTCCACCACGAAATTTTTATCGTTCAAATCTTCTTTGTGTCTCTTCCAGCCTTTAGCATGGCATACCTACTCTTCCGATAAGATAAGCAAGATCGTTTCCTTCTTTAGAAGTTTTCGTTATATCTGCTTGTTTATCTTATCGGAAGAAACAACAAGGCAAGCTGGAAAAGGCTGACAAAGACTGAACGACAAAGCCCTGAGTGGCTGACTAGTACTCAAATGACCCTATTTCATTGAGCATTATCGAAGATCAGTTACGATATGGTAATCAGAGGCCTGGTAACATAATAAAATAATATAGTACTCTAAGCTCATTTAAAGACAGTAATACTGTTGAGCAAGTGAGGACTCCAATATCGAAGTATCAAGTACCGAAAAAAAAATAATGCAAAACGATCGGCTTCTTCTTTGGAGATATATTACTAAAGATAAAGTCAGAAAAAAATAAATACGGGATATGTTAAAATAGATATATTCAACCAGGCTATTACAAGGCAAAGATAATGGTCTGAAATCTGATTTGATGGTAAGATGCCTGTTGGTGTTGATGTTGGTGTTGAACTGAGTCTGGGTGTTGAACGAGGGCTAACCACGGCATGGTGGGCACGAAGCGTGTTTGAAACGTCGCCAGCAATATTTGCAACAGGTGATTTGATGGTAATGGGGAATTTGCCGTTGGTTGAGCCAAATGCGGTGAGCGGAGGCAACGGAAGATATTTCATCGGTCTTCACTGGAGGGATTGGTGCAGAATGAGACCCGTGGGAAGCCGCGCGAGGTCAGTACAAATATCGCCAAAACCACGGTGCCTGTAAACAAGGTAAAATCGACCGTTGATATGGAAGTGAGGATACGAATGAAGTATAAAAATGAGCCAGGTAAAGGATGAACAACAGGATAATGCCGAAATAGCGAAGATAAATACGGTTGCTAGAAAGAATCACAAAAGGCGATCTTTGAGGAAAGTAAAGGCTGAAGGCCGCAACCTGTAATGATATGCCGAAAGAAAGCAGAGATAGATATAGCTATTGAAGGAAAAATCAATATATTTCGACACAAAGGGTGCTGAAGAAGAATATGAGATGGATGAGAGAGATGAAATGTGCGAAGAAGATATGGATATGATCGATGATTTCGGATTTTAACGGATATCGGAATGCGGATTTTCTGAAAATCGTTGATTGATTGATGATTTGAGGAGGATGAAGATGAAGATCTGCTGGGGTTTCGACGGCGTGAATGCGGCCTGTCGATGGTAAAATCAGATGACGGTATTGTTGAGTGTTTGAAGCTGCGGTGGGACTGCGCGAGGAACTGAATAACTGAAGATATGTTCGGTGTGGTGATGGTGTGCGGTTACAACAAATGGGTAACCTGAATGCATTGCTGGGTACGGTGAGGCGTCTGATGAAATGAAATGGTTCGGATGAAGTGTTCAGGTGATCGAAATGGTGGTCAGGTGGTTGTTTCAGGCGACCAGGCGATGATGATTCATTAGTGTTCAAATGATGAAATAATCGACCGTCTGGTGCCGTTGACAGATGATTATTGGCGCAAATGATATGTCGTGTTCGGTGGCGTCTGATTCAAAATCAAAATGATGTGATTAACGAAATGTTGATCAGATGTTCCAGTAGTTGGAGTTGTCGGAGCAGGCTCGAGATTTTTCGAATGATTCGGAGAAATGCTGTTCGATAAGGCGACGCAAATGTGAATATGGACGACCGAAAATAATGTGGGATGTTTGGGGAACGATATGGAGGATTCGCCTGTTGAACCAGTGACGGATGGCGGGCTCTGCGTCGGGCGACGGTTGATGGAATTGACCGTCGTGGGGCGGAAAGGTAATTTTCATCGAAACGGCGAGATGATTGACGGGCGATGATCTGAGATGATGAGATCGCCGAAGACAGACGCAACCTGTCGACGCGCAGTCGCGGGAGCGGTTCTTGATGCAGGCCGCTGAAGTGGAAGTTCGTGAACAGGCCTCATGGAACAGATCGATGTGAAATGGAGGGCCGACTGACGAGATTCTGGACAGTGCTGTTTGCTCTGCCAAAATATGACGGGGTCAATGCAGGTAGCGGTGCTCCTGAATGGGCGGCAGGCGGTTCGGCGCGGCCGTTGAGCGGAAAAACCCGGAGTGGCATCTGCCGCTTCGCTGATAACGATTTTCAATTTGTGGTCGTTGATGCGCTTCACGGGGATGATCGACATGATTTTTGGAATGAACCAGTCAGGGCTATTCGGTAAAAATCCTGAACCGTCTGAACGTGCTCATTTGCTGGCGTATCGCGGCACAATGGCAAACGTATGGCTGATGACGACCAGGCTGGCAATGATTCAACGGGGTCGAGCCTATGGAGCACAGAAAGAATATGGTCTGGTGGGATGTTTGATGGTGTCACGCGGTATGCGCAGGCATTCGGATGAACGGGCAATATGACAGGCGATCACCTGGTGCGGAGAAAGAACGTTGTGCCGAATAATGTCGAAGGTGGTGATGGAAATAAAAAATATGGCCTCGGCTGAACACAGTGCTCTGGTTGATGAGCAAAACGAACTGTGTGACAAGCCGGGTGCAGGATATTATCCGTCGAACATGTTGAGCGCTGTCGGGCAAAGATAGAAAACGCTGCTCTTCGGGCAGTGAACTAAGTTGTGTGGAAGATGAATGGCGACATAATGACCTGAAGCGTATTCTGATGCGTAATGACGGTGTTTCGGACTGATATTGGATGCTGCTGAAATGTTTACGGTTGAAGTCGATAACCTGGCCGGCGATGATTCAGTTGTTAACGCAGATCATCTCCGTTAAAAATGGATGTAACGGTCAGCACGGGCCGGTTGATGGGCGGGGTGGATAATCACTGGGCAAAATAGTTATCGATCGTTTGAGCGGCGAGCGCATTGCTGAAACATCGATTTGAATCGCTGTTTACGCGACGTGGGCCGGCGAAGGGTGATCGCTGGCGATGCGAAATGCTGCAGTGGTACTCGGCTCCAGTGAACAGACCAGAATCTATTAAGCTTGTGATAACGTCTGGCTACGGGCTGGGCGGGCAGGTCGTCTGCGAAAGTGCGTACGGCTGCTGAATGAAGGCAACGATGATGGACCGCTGTTGTAAAGGTCGGTGGTAGTTCGTGTAATTTTGAATGACTCCTGGTTATGCGTGGCGGCTTAATATCGCTGTTGACCACGGCCAAATGGCGCGAATGAACTCGACATCATCGTGTGTTGATGAGCAGTAATGCGACGCATGATGGCATCTGGACGGTGGTTGATGGTACAAAATGCGATATGGATGGTGTTCTGACCATTCATTACCATGATGTGTGTGATTGATAAAGGCAGATATGATCAATATGCGGATGAGAGACTTCCAACGGGATGGTCGCTCCATCTTAATTGAACAGGTTGAGCGATGAAATGTTTGTTGTGAGATGAACCGAGATTGTTCCGCAGCGTTCTCCGTTCAGGCTGCAAGTGATGTGTTCGGGCCCAGCAATCAGTAACGAGACCGCGGTTTCATAAACCTGGAGTGATTTTATGAATGAAATGTTAATAATTGAATGAATAAAATGTTTGTTAATCGAATGAAATCAACGTGTGCAAAATGAGCGCAGGTGGGGCACATGAATATGTGCGCTGGTGGTTGGGCTGTTGAAAAATCAGGTGAATAATATTGTGGTTGTTTAAGGTGAATTAAAGCAGGCACAGATGGCTTAAGTGAATAGAGACCGAAAATGAATTGCATAGCAATGTATTCGGCTCTTCGTCGGGTGAATGAAGAATAGGTGTGCTTCAGAATCGTTATTAACGACACAGCGATCTTCTGAGCGACGCTGGGAAAAAGATCGTGGTACGGATGAGTTCTGCATTTTACCGTTGAAAAACCAGCAAGTGTTTGAGATGATGTTGGTGTTCGGAAGTCGGCGAATGGTTGAACCATGAAATCAGTATGTTCTGAGTTCGAAAAATAGTGTGCAATGAAATTGAAAAACGGAAAGAGGAAAATGTATTTTCGATGTTGGTTTCGGCTGCTCGTTGACAAGGAAAATAAAGGCACGAGGAAGGATGAAAATGGTAATTTCAACGGTTAAATGACCGACCAAAAAGCAGGTAAAAACGACTGTAAAAATAAAATGTGGTGGCGATGGTGACGATGATGGCAACGCAGAAAAACGGACTGGCGATGATGACCAGACTTGTGATGGTTATTACAAACGGCAGAGATGGTTGGCTGGCAGAGAACTGATGCAACGCCAGCATTTTTCCTGTTGAAAAGACCCGAAATAAGAAATGAGGAGAACAAACACTGGCGGATGAGCCGATGGGGCTCTTCTTCATCCAGTGGAGGTGCTCTGGTGATTAAAAGGGCCCAAATTTATGCCAAACTCGATTTAAATAACGAATTTATTACAGGCACGACGCAAACTTCAAATAATTGAGCAATTTTCATTTTAAATAAAGAGATCCAGCATCAGTCCGTCGGGCTGTTACAACGAAACTATGCGAGCGCGGTTTTGTCGATATGAAAATAATCGTAGACAACCATGGAGTATTGCGTAACAATCTTGTAAATGTTCGATTATCGGGATAAACTTTACTGCGGACGGGTTGCGACAATGAACTACGAAATAAAGGGGGCTCTGATATGAAAATGTTTGTTAAACAAAATCTGAAATGCTGGAATCGTGAAAAATTGGCTGCGGGGAACATTGATGGGACTGTTCTTATCGGTTATGGAGGCTGGGAAAATGATGAAATGAGACAATGACGGTTGGAAGAGGACTATGCACCATTACGTTTGCTGATGAGTGAGTAACTGGTTGTGATGGAGATTGGTGAGCAAAGGCAAAATTCAGATATGAAGACTGTACATAACGGCAGGACTGGAATCGAAAAATTGACTTTTATGCAAATGGTATAAAAATCTGAGAAAGGAAAATATGCTTTTCTCTGATGATTGACTGACTGCTTTCAAATTATCGTTAAAGAACTGATAGTTTATGATTTAAGGTAAAGGACCCTTGACGGCGAAGCAATTATGAAGACTTTGACTGTTCGAACAAAATAAGAGGCGATATGTGACCTGATGTTCGGTGCGAAAATGCACAGGCAGACGCCGCAAATGACGGTCATTTCGGTGAATGTTTACAAAGGTAAAGAGAAATCTTAATAAGAAATCGTGGTGAAGAACTTTCTGTAACTAAAAACACTTGTCGCCACGTTGAAAAGTGGCGAATCGAAACAAAGGCAAATAAAGCATAGCTGAAATGAAGCGACAAAATATCGGAAAATGATTCAGTGGAGGTGAAGGCAATTATAGACGGGAAAAGTAATGGTAACCAGCACAAACGAGTTGAGCGAAAACTCTGGCGTGCGTGACGGTGTGCGTTATTACGTGTTCGCTGATGCAATTTTTATCGCGCGTGAATCGTAAAATTCACCAGCGACGCTGATTGCTGTCGCTGGAGGACACTCTTTCGGACTGGTTACCTTGCTGACCATGGACGCGCAAATCGACAGTTAACCATTTGGTAGTTATGTAGATGAATATTCTGCGACCATCTTCGTTTACGTATTTGTTCATCGGTTACCTGAGCTGTTCGAGCGCTGATCGACGATAAAGGCGGTGGCTACATTATCTGTGGTGAGCAATAATTGTTCTTCCGCAACATTATAACTTTTCTAATTTGAAACTCTTTATGGACTGATAAAATTCCTCACTTTCTTTACGAACGAACGAAGCGATGAGGCACAAAATAACCAAACTGGTTTCGAACTCCTGTGTTGCTGGTGGGTATTGTATAATTGGAAAAGTCGTAAACGGAAAAATGATGGTGGACTGTGAATGATGGGGTGATAACGGAAAACGAGGTTTTGAAGAGATGGGCGGGGAGCAGGCTGTGTCATGGGACCGATTGAATGAAACGGCACAGGCATGAGCCTGGGCAGCCGTCGAGACAATGGCTTTGAAACAGGCGACGACGGTAGGTGGTAAAGATGAATGAACTTGAAAAACACGTTTTCAGGTGCTGTTCAAATGAAGGCTTTCTTTTGAAAATGTGATTAATGAATGAGCGAGCGTGGCTGGTTGAAAAATAGCGGCGGGGATGAAGATGAGCAATTTTGCAAATCGGCTGGTGGCGGCTGGATGAGATGCAGGCGGTTGCAATGATCCGGGCTGGTTACAGCGATGAACCAGCGACGCAATCTGAACGCCAGGAGGATTCTGAGGATTATAAAGGGATATGGTGAAAAATGACAATGATGCGGTTGAAAGGCTGTCGATATGCTGGTGTTGTGGATCGGTTTATTATGGAGAAGAGGCCGATACAAAGAGATGCGGAATAATTGAAATTCTGAAAATGTTACGATGGCGACGAATGTTTATTCAATTTAAAAAATGTGGTTAAGTACAGAAGAAAATAAGTTGTCAATATAATTTTGTTTGAAAACTTCGGGAGTGATGTGTGTTGCAGGCGCAAATGTTCTTGAGGAGGATAATGTGGACAGAGTGGTGTTCTGGGCACGTGCCGATGATGGATGAGACGTTGAGCCAGGGCGGTGGAGGCATGAACTGGGCGGAACTGACGATGTGAGGAAGACACGAAGTGTGCTGGGGTGACGATTGTTGGTGTTGGGCAACGTGCATTTTCGACTGGCAGGCCTGAAAGGTGGTGCATTTGCGGTGTTAAAGAAATTAAAAACAGGTGTAAGTGGCGGTTGAACGAAATGTTCTGGTGAAGATGACGAGTGATGTGGTGTGTTTTAGCGTTTGAGCGCGGTGGTTGTGGTGATGGGGTTTGAGCAGATCGGTGCGTGATGGCAAGGCGGTTCTTCAGCGAAATGGACTGTATTACGGAAAGTAAATATGGTTGTGAATAAAGTTCAGGCTCTCGAACCGGGCATTCTGGGTACCGTCGAAAATTGATCGACAATGTCAGGGCTGAGCGAAGTGGGCAAGTAATTTACAATGCTGTTCGAAGTTTACCCATAACAGATACTGTGACGATGAAAAGAACTGAATGTGATTTTATCACTGTAAAGGATGGCTGAAGAACTGATTAAATCAGATGTTGTGTTTTGTGGATATTTTAAAGGAAGTAATGTTCAGTATTTTAACTGAATGTCATGTTTGGTACAGGTAACTGGAGCTAAAGGGTTGGTGGCGCGGGATGAATGGACTTACCGGTTAATATTTCGGAAGAACCAAAAATGTTGCATGTTACAAGCAAATTGTATGAACGGTTGTTGTTGTCAGTGTCTTCTGTCTTCAAGGTACAGTAAAATTCAAAATAAACCAATTCATGCTGTCGTGTTATTTTTCGCATTTGCTGATGAAACAATTTCAGGTAAAATGTTCTGGTGTGGGCGCATTTTGCCTGTCTTCAGGAATTGATGAGGAAAATCTTCAGAGCATGAATTAACTCGAAAATCGATCCAAATCGATTAGTGCAGGGGATGCTGTTATAATCTCTGTCTTTGATGGTTGTTGGTATATTCAATTTCGTGATGGTCATTTTTCGTTCTGAAGTGCGGGTATGTTATGGGATTAAAGCACACAATCTGCGCTTGCAATATCTTTGCCGAGCGGGAAGATTTGAATGCGGTAATTCTGCGTCTGCTTTTGGAGACGTGATGAACTGGATAGACGACGGTGCGACGTTCATGTACAGCAGTAGTAGCAACATGACCTCAAGGCAGCTTTTGAAGCGAAATTAATCGGTTGACCACAGCGATGGCGCAATTGATAAAATGCGTTGAAGATGATGGTGTTTCCTTTGCGACAAAGAAGGCTAAACGAAAACAGAGGAAAAACAGGTGAATGAAGTAGGCAGTGAACGGTTTGTGTTACGAGCCGTGGTGATAATGGTGGGCAGAAAGTGAGCGAACTGTGTCGCGGATAAACGAGGATGTCCGATTCGAAGCCATTGCGTTACGCTGTCTGCTAAACTGGCTGTTTGAAACATCGCTGTTCAGTGGGACTTTTGAGAGAATGAGATCAACAAGCTCTGAACTAAGAAGATGTTGTCAGTGAGCAAACAATGCAAACATATGTTGGTCAGTAAGACGATGAACGGATCAAAATAAAGTTGTTTATAATGCTGAGCTGGCTGGGCGTGTCGCGTGTTCGCGGTTCGCTGTCGCAGGTATTTCAGGAGGATTTCAATGACTGTCGGCAGTTTCGCAATTGATTGTGTATCCGTTTGAGGATATCGTTCGGTTGAACGAGCTGATGATTGAGGCTGGGCGATTCAATTTGCCAGGCTGAAAAGGCAGGCAACAAATCTGCGTGACAATGCCAATTCTGACGGGCTTGACGGTGAAATAAATCGCGGAGGCCCGTTGGTGTGGTGCTCGTGAAATCGATGGTGTGGAAGAACTACTGTACGGTAACGGACGTTCGCTGAAGGTGGAAAATCGGGCTCGAAACCGCAGTGAACCCATGCGCAGAGCTGGTGGCTTTGACAGAGCTGAAGACGGACTGGCGTGTTCATCTTGACGTGTTGCGGGAAATGAGTTCATATGGTTTTAATTGGCTGTGATGACTTGCTGGCTGAAATGCGGAGAACAAATGACAGAAAACTGGTCTGGGTGGTCAAGCGTGACGGTGATAAAATGAGCAGGCTCGTCAGCAGAATGAGGGCTGGGAAAAGGTGTGAAATGAGTAACAGGCAAAATCTGTTGATTACTGTATGTAAGTTTTTTATAGTAATACTAAATCCATTTGAATAAACACATAATAAGGTTGTTTAATAACAAATTCGTATTGTTCAATTAAATTATTTTTTAGATTTGATGGCAAATATTTTTCATGTTATATCGTTTTTCTTTTATTTTGTGGGATTTGCTCGTTGCGCCGGTCGCCTGACCTGTAACTGGTCTGTTTTCCATGCGACAAAACCATTTGTCAAACGAGACTGCCATCTTCGTTAGCAGACACGAAATGAAAATGAGGTGAACTGCAAGTATGCAAATTTTGTTTTCAAAGGTGTGGTATCATCCGGCAATGAAGTTTAAAAGGAATAATGTGGAAGCCAGGGACGAATATTGAGCTCCCCAGATGGCGTTATCGACA